>Ga0310690_10001458_pt1 | contig 41928 bp, 24 predicted proteins | sample AusTroGonzalo_MG_2_FD_207661 | JGI IMG/M metagenome (GOLD analysis project Ga0310690, IMG submission 207661) | Bovine rumen microbial communities from tropical cattle in Woodstock, Queensland, Australia - Gonzalo_04 (v2) (version 2) | ecosystem: Host-associated > Mammals > Digestive system >... | reverse complement strand
GGTGCATGCCGCGCTTAGGTCGCTCATCACGTCGCCGAGCCGGCCTCCAGCCCTCCGCCCTATGCACGGCAACGTCACTCTTTGGTATAATGTTCATGGCTCTGCGACAAGCGTCTCGGACGCACCGTCACTTCTGGCACGAGACCACATCTTAAAGCATCCGTCGTTGCCAACGTAACCGCAAGTTTCCAAGCAGCGACGGGAAGCGGAGGCATTGTACCAAATTCCGACGCAGTTGTGCGCGGCGGCGAAAGGCGAAGTCCGGGCGGTCGCCCTGACGACGTGATGAGCGACCTAAGCGCGGCACGCACCACGACGCGCTTCGGGCAGTGTCGCGAATCCCGAGCGCGAAGAACTCATGAGTTCGCGCGTTCGGCAGGACGAGCCACCAGGACGAAGCCAGTCTCGCCGGATTGCCAACCTTAACGAAACGAGAAGACCTATCGGGCGACTAAACTTTCGTTTAGTCTCTCTAAGTTTCGTTTACTTTGGCAAACGGCCGCGCAATTGCCGAAAAGGCGGTCAAACAGTTGTCGAAAAAGCCGCACTTTGGTCTTGCGGAATTGCGCCCGCTGTGCTATCATCTTCGCGTAACGGAACACAACAGGTAGCCACATCGGGGGGAAAACGATGAATTCTAAAACTTGTTCGTTCGTCATTGCGGCGCTGTCGTCGGCGCTTGTCTCGCTTGTCGCGCACGGCGCGACGCTGACGCTGGGGGACGCGTCGCTTTCGGGCGACCAGCTGACCGTCCCCGTGACGGTTTTGGGGTCGAGCGGCGGAACGCTCGAGCTCTACATCGGTGAGGCGGGCCCGAAGGACGGCAACCCGGTTGCGACGGTTTCCGCGGCCACGCTCGAAATCCCGACCGACGGCGACTACAACCTGACCGCCCAGATATCCGTCGGCGCGAAGATCGCCTACAAGGCCGTGTTCGGGTCGGACCAGTCGTCTTCGGGCACGATCACTGCGACGGACGACTCCGAATACATCTGGGTCAACAACGCGACGGGCCTTTGGAGCAACCCCGACAACTGGACGCGAAGGAAGACAAGCGAAGGGACCGACACATACAAGAACATTGGCTACCCGGCGTATTCGACTGGCTTCATACGCTTCAATGGCGGACAGACCGCCGAGGTGACACTCGATGCGGACTATGGCCGTTTTGGCGACCTGTTCATCGACAACCCGAATCTGAACCTGACGATTCACGGCAACGGATATGAGCTGAAAACCGGAAATACGCATACCACGGGCGACAACAATTTCGTCTTCGACAATGTTCGCTATACCACCTATGGATCGTATACGGTTGGCTCCCGTTCTTCCGCGAGACTGATTAACGGAACGTATTTCCAGACGCAGTGGGAGTTCAACGTGAACGGCAGCGGATCGGCGTCTCTCTATGTCGGACCAGACTGCGAAATCAATTGTGGTGTCGGCGACGGCAATGCCTACGCGTTCCGACTCGACGGAGAGGGGAATTCCATTGTCATCGAAGACGGATATATCCATTCGCGCGGACTCAGGATCGGACAGAACCGAGACGGAGTTCCTGCTGGCATCGTATTCAAGGGCAGCCATCCCAGGCTTGAATGCTACAACGAGTTCGTGGTGTGCAGATCTCTGAGCGGGAATCCTGTGTTCGAATTCTTTGTGCCGGTGGGCGGATATTCTCAGCCCCCGATCAGGAAAACGGTCAGTGGCAACTACATCGCGCTTGGCAACAAGTGGATCAACCACACGGATTCGTCTTCCGTCTACTCGCCTGTTGCCTTCAGCATCAACGAACACTCTCCCTTCTACCAGAGCGAGACCACTTCGGAGGTATGCCTGTTTGACTGGTCGCAGTCCACCTATGGCATTCGCGACGAGAGCTTTGTGTTCATGAACGAGCCGGTGACTTCGCCCGACAACTATTTGTATGCGGTAAAGGCCAATTCGTCTTGCGAGACTTCCCAGGACCAGATCTGGGCGCATCTCACGGGAACCGGCACGCCGGCGGATTTGCCGGCAATGTCGTCGACGATAGTGGCTACGACCGATTCGTCGACGGCATCGGCCGCGTTTACCGCCACGGTTACGTCGTTCTTAAACGCCGACTACGACACTACGCTTGAACTTTGGCTTGCGGCTGGCGGACCGAAAGACTCGCCCGAAACTTCCCTTGTCAAAGTCGAGACAAAGAGCGTGACCGCTGCGGACAGCTATACCTTCAACTATTCAGGCGCGCTTGGAACGAAGATTGCCTATAAAGTGGTGCTGAAGGCGAGCAACGGCATCAAGGAGTGGATATGCGAGGAGACTTCCGTATCCACGGTGATACTTAAGGACAACCATGCTCGTCAATACAAGTGGGTTGGCGGCGAATCCGGGGTCTGGAGCGACGCAACGTGCTGGGAACTTGAAGACGCTGATGACGGATTGCCACGCATTGGGTATCCGACATGGGATTCCAAGGTCGCTTTCTACGGCATTACGACGGAAGTGACGGTGGATGCCGACTACGCGAACATCAACCAGATAATCCTCGGATGGGGCGGCGCCAACCTGACATTTAAGACTGACGAGCCCGGGACGATCCGTACGATTGAGACGGGCAATCTCAAGGACGGGCAGTATGCGAACGTCAAGGTTACGCTTGATGGCGTCGCTTTCGACACGCTCGGCAATACCTACATCGGAAACTATTCGATCAAAAAGGACAGCTCTCTGGTGCTGATAAATGGCGCGCGCCTAAGGACAAGATGGAGATTGTACTTGGAAGGCGAGAATGCATACCTCTATGTTGGAACGAACAGTGCGGTCTATGTGTCAAAGGCGGAGAGCTGGCATTGGGTCGAGCTTTCCGGAAAAGACGCCGAAATCGTCATAGACGGCGGTCTGATTGACACGCTCTGCCTATGGATAGGTCAGCAATATGTCGACGAGACGCCCAAGGGAATTACGTTTAGCGGTGCGAACCCCCGGCTGGTTCTTGTCGACAACAACGGGGAGCGCAAGACAGAGGTGCGTAATGCAATCCCAGGATCGCCGGTATTTAATTTCATCATTCCAGAAGGCGGGTTCGAGTCCACGCCTATCGTGCGCACTGGTGGTGGCGGAACTACTCTGTTTGCACAGTCCTCGGCAGATATCCCTGCTGTGACGTTCACGGTCGACCGTTCGTCACCCTATCTGAAGGTCCGTGGAAACTTCACGCAGCAGCTCGTCGACTGGTCTACCTCCACTGCTGAGACGAAGTTGAACACGAGCGGGGTTTCCTTAGCCGACATGCCGAAGGCGGCGATGGGCGAGACGATCTACTTCACGCCGACCGTGGGTGAGTCGAAGAGCGGCATTGCCGTTCAGTGCCGTGGCAAGTCCGGTCTGATCGTCACGCTTCGCTGATTTTCCAAAGGAGAACAATAAATGAAATCAATTCCGGCCGTTTGCGCGGCTGCGCTGTCCATGGCGTCGTTTTTTACGGCGAGCGCCGACAATTCAACAGTGGTTGTTTCATTCGACGCCAACGGCGGAGATCTCGAGGACGACATCCGCATCGTCAGGTCCGGCGGGACCTACGGCGGGAACGTGAACCTCTACCCGAGCGATTCGCCCGACAACTTCTCGAGCTTCGCTTCGGACAAGATCTCCCTCGCGGACAACTTGTTCACGTATTCGACTTCAGGCCGTTGGTGCAACTACTGGACGAAGCCGATCGAGCACATCCTCGCAGATCGTCCGTACACGTATGTCATCGACGTGCTCACCTACAGCAACACGTCGTCCACGGGCCCTTGGTTCAACGTCGGCTATACCAACGGCGATCAGCCCGCGCAGCTGACGGGAACCTACAGGCAGATATCGGGGACCGGGAGGATCTCGTTCGACCTCAAGGGCCGCGAAGAGAGCGGGATCACGGTGCTTGGACGCGACTTCGTCGACTTCAACCACTCGGACGATGGCGTCTGCTCGATGACGTTCCGCGTGCAGCTCTACGCCGGCAGGAAAGCGCTTCCCGCGGCGGACGTCTATGTCGTGCCGGGCGAGACCGCGGTAATGGCGCTTCCAGTTCCGACGCGCCAGGGCTTCAACTTCGCGGGCTGGAAGGACGCCTCGGGCAATACCGTGACGGCAGAGACCGAGGTCCCCGCGGAGGGCGGCGCGACGCGGACGCTCGTCGCGGCGTGGACGCGCGCGGAAGGCACGGTCATGCCCGTCAAGGTCACCTTCGATCCTGACGGCGGCCGCGCGACCGAGAAGTTCCGCATCGTCAACACCGAGCAGCCCTTCGGCCGCACCGTGAACCTGTTCCCGAGCGACTCGGTGGACAACTTCCACGGCCTCACGCCGTCCCTCGCGAACAACGTGTTCACGGTGGATGCGGCGAAGGACGCGTGGGTCAACATTTTCTCGAAGAACATCAAGGCGGTCGAGATCGGCGAATCCTACATGTACGTTCTCGAGGTCCTTTCGGTTGAAGAAGGCGACCTCGGCTATCTTGCCATCGGACGCACCGGCGGATACTGGGCGGGCGGACAGCAGATCCAGCTCGCGAGCACTGGCGTCCAGGTCGGGTCTTCCACAGGCGTCTATGCCGTTCCAGTCCTGGGTGCGGACTACGAAGAGGGCTTCACGTCCTTCAACTACCTCGGCCGCGACTATTTCCATCCGCCGTCCGATGTAAAGGCGACCTTCCGCATTTCGCTTTTCGCCGGGCGCGGGGTCAATGCGTCCAACTATTCCTACGCCGCGCCGGGCGAGGGCATGCCGCTCGCGCTGCCCGTCGCCACCAAGCAGGGCTTCGTCTTCGACGGATGGGTCGATGCGGAAGGAAACCGCGTTACCGACGCGACGATCGTCGAAGCTGACGGCGACATCGTCCTGAAGGCCGTGTGGAAGCCCTGGTCCCTCGCCGTCGCGAACGCCGAACGTCCGCAGGTCGGCAAGGCGCTGACGCTCTCGACCAACTACGGCGACGGCACGCGCGAGGACGAGGATGGTGCCGTCACGTTCAAGTGGTTCCGCGGCGACTTCACCGGAACATACGAGGCCACGCCCGTCTCGGATGGCGCGTCCTACACGCTCGTCGAAGGCGACCTCGAGCACTTTCTCAAGGGCGTCTGCTACATCGACGGGACCGCGACGATGGAGACGGCGGTCTGGTTCTCGAAGCTCCCCGTCGTCTACATCGACACGGTGGACGGGTCGGACATCGCCTTCAAGGCCGACGAGAAGTCCGCGAACGTGCGCGTCCAGGGCAACGCCGAGTTCAAGCAGCAGTACAACGGCGCGGCGAAGGTGAAGGGACGTGGCAACTCGACGTGGGGGCTCCCGAAGAAGCCGTACAAGGTGAAGCTCGACAAGAAGACCGACATGTTCGGCTTCGGCAAGAACAAGCACTGGGTGCTGCTCGCGAACTTCATCGACGTGAGCTCCATGCGCAACAAGATGGCGTACGACATGTCGGGCGAATTCGGCCTCACATACCAGGCCTCCACGTGGGTCGAGGTCGTGTTCAACGGACGTTTCGACGGCACGTACCAGTTCGGCGAGCACGTCCGCATCGACTCGACGCGCGTCGACATCTTCGACTGGGAGGGCGAGTCGGAGGACCGCGGCTACACCGAGGAGGACATGTCGTGGGTCGACGACGACGAGTCGATCGACGTCACGGGCGGCTATCTCTGGGAGCTCTCCAACGAGTACGACGAAGTGTCGAAGTTCAAGATCGACGTTGAAGGAAACGGCGAGTCCAACGGCGACATCCCGGTGATGTTCAAGTACCCCGAGTTTGCCGCTACGAGCGACAGGATGATGGACTGGTCGTCGAACTTCTGGAGCGACGTGTACACTTCGTGGACCTCGCTCCGCAACACAACTGCCGACGGTTCGAAGAGCTGGAAGGACCTCTGCGACATCGACTCGATGGTCTCCTACTGGCTCATCAACGAGATCTTCGGCAACCACGACGCCTGGTACAAGAGCCGCTACTGCTACAAGGACTTCGACGGCAAGCTCACCTTCGGGCCCGTTTGGGACTTCGACTGGGGCCTCGGCTCGGTGGCGGTCGGCATGGGCGACGCGGCGAAGTGGATCCTCGCCCGCGACAGGGACAACGGATGGGCTGTGAGTTTCTACAAGGAATGGCTCGACGACCCGTGGTTCTGCCTGCGCGCCTGGGAGAAGTACCAGGAGATGCGGCCGAAGTTCGCTGCGCTCTTCGAGGGTGAGGACTGCGAATACGACGACTATGTGGCTTATCTCCGCGAGGCGGGGCTCGTGGAGGACGCGCGCTGGGGCGCGGAGCGCACCGCGCATTACCACGAAAACGCCCGCACGGTCGCGACGGACGCCGCCATGTTCAAGGCGTGGATGACGACGCGCCTTGCGTGGCTCGACACGATCTTCGAGACGCCCGAGACGCTCATGAGCAATATCCCCAACCATCAGAGCGCGCAGCAGTACTTCCCGTATACAGAAGACCGTGGTTGGTGGCAGGAGCATACGGGTTCTTACCGTCCGGATGATATCGGCGCGGCCGTCTCTGGACAGGCCTTAGCTAAGAACGACCTTGGCCTTGAGGCGTCCGCAAAGGACGAGACTGTCGCAGTTGACGTTATCGTGAACGGACGCTTCATCAGTCAGGTCGCGCGAGCGGACTTCGGTTCCGTCGAGATCGCGAAGGCGGACTGGTACGAGCGCGGCCACAAGACGCTCGTCGAGCTGATCGGCTACGACTCGGAAGGGAAGATGACGGCGAGGAGCCACCTCATCGTCGACCCCGTTGGCGTAGGCTGCTGGGAGGACGTCACGTCCGAGACGGCCGCGGACGAAATCGTGCCGGCCGCGCAGGCCGCGCAGCTGGAGGCGCTCGGCGTCGCCGCGCTGAAGGTCGCGGGCTGGGCGATCGCGCAGAAGGTCGCGTTCGATCCGGAGCAGGCGATCAACCTCGAGGCCTTCGCGCTCAACTGCGCGCCGACGTCCGCGGGGATCGCGGAGGAGAAGGCGGCGTTCAAGCTCACGATCACGATCGACGCGGACGGCACGCCGCGCGTGTCGCTGCCCGAGGGCAAGGTCTACAACGTAGAGCCGGTGATCGAAGGGCGCGAGACGCTCGAGGCGGGCACGTGGCATGCGCCGTACGACGCGGCGGACCGCTTCTTCCGGGGAGTCATCGACCTGCCGTAGCCGGAAGGCACCTGTCATGCCTGCCGGGGTTTGCCGCAACGGCGGCGTTGTCCAAGTGTCCAAGGAAAAGGAGGAGGGGCGATGTTGAAGCGGATGATCGTTGTCGGAGCGGCGGCCCTGGCGTTGCCGGCCGCGGCGTTTGCCGCCGACAAGGCGAGCGACGAGTATCCAGACTTCTACCGGAGCGACAGCCTCAAGGGGCTCGAGTTCGTCCAGGCGATCAAGGTCCGCACGCCGGCGTACCGCGCCGAGGTGAAGGGGAACGTGCGCGTGGCGTTCACGGCCGCCGGCATGACGCGCGCGGTCGCGAACTGCTGGCGGCAGCCGGCGACCGGGGCCGGGTTCGGCGAGGACGCGGTGCTGGCGGACCTGGCGCTCGGCGCGGACGGGCGCGGCGAGTTCGTCTTTCCGGCCGACAGGTTTCCGAACGGGCCGGTCACGGTCCGCATCCAGGCGATGGACGACGCGGGGCGGCGCGACTACTGCGAGCTCCAGCTCTACAACCTCGGCGGCGTGAAGTGGCGGCAGGGCATCCCGAAGTCCGACCCGCCCGGCGCGGCGGGGATGAAGCTCGTCTTCAAGGACGACTTCGACGGTCCGCTCTCGATCTCGTCCGACGGGCGCGGGGCGCGCTACGCGGCGCACAAGACGGGCGGGGGGGACTTCAGCGGCTGGCCGTTCAGCGACCCGCAGGGCGAGAACCGCCCGTTCGGGCGGAAGGACACGTTCCTGCGCATCCACGCCTCGAAGACGGACGGCGGGAAGGGCATGACGGGCCTGCTCTCGTCGCTCCGTCCCGACGGCACGGGCATCAGCGTGCCGGCGCCCGCGTATTTCGAGTGCCGGCTGGTCTGCCAGTCCGCGCCCGGGACGTGGGGGGCGTTCTGGACGCTCACGCAGGGGACGATCGGCATGAAGCCGGACGACCCGAAGTACGAGGAGACGAAGAAGGCGGGCAGCGACGAGCTCGACGCGCTTGAGAGCTACGGCGGCTACGGCAGGGGGAACCCGAACGCCGGAGGGCACTACGGCATCACGACGCACTTCTGGGGCCAGGAAAAGGACCCGCGCCTGCAGTGGGCGCGTAAGAAGCTGCCCGACGGCAGCCCGAACCCCGGCTACAGGCCGGCGCATCTCTGGGCGGACGCGATGGCGGTCGGCGGGCGCTCGTCGTGGAGCTGGACGTTCCACACCTACGGCGTCGCGATTACCGAGACGGACACGGTCTACTACCTCGACGACGTCGAGATGCTGCGCCACCCGACGGGGCCGGTGTCGCTCGCGCAGAACACGTGGTTCCTCGTCAACTACGCGGTCTCGGGCATCAGCGGCTGGCCGTACGACCTCGCGCGCTACGGCAACGAGAGCGACATGTGGGTCGACTGGGTGCGCGTGTACTGCGGCAAGCCCCTGCCGAAGGGCTTCGGCGAGATCCCGACGGTCGGGGTCCGCGGTTCGGTCGGCGTCAGCTTCACGGACGGGAGGCGCGAGAGGTCCGTGGCGGATCCGATGGACATCGCGGGCGACGAAAGCTTCGGGCAGAAGAACTGGAACAACTTCGACCTTTCGGGCCGCAGGATGGACAAGCTCGTCGACACGGACGGCAAGCCGTCGCGCCTCACCGTCTCGGTCGGAAAGGAGGCGCGCTTCGAGGCGTGCGAGTCGTGGGGGATGCGGGGCGGCGACGAGAAGGTGCACCGGGGCGCCGTTGCGGGCGCCGCGGTGGCGATCGGCAACGTGCCCTACTCGAAGTGGCACCTCGTCGTCCACCTTGGTGCGGGCGTCAACGGCTGGGACGGGAAGGTCGAGCTCCTCAAGGCGTCCGGCGTCCGGCGCGAGCCGCAGTCCGTCAACTACGGATGGATCGGAAACAACCGCTACGTCGAGGGGCAGAACTACGTCGTCTTCCGCGGCCTCGCCGGCAAGGCGGCCGTCGTGCGCGCCGTCAAGGAGGGCGGGAAGGGCACGGCGGCGATCGCCGGCGTGCAGGTCGTCCCCGCAAAATAGGGGCGCCGCCGCCCTTCCTGCCGCGTCGTTGGCCAAAAGAGTGCCAAATGGTTGGCGGATAGGTCGTGTCGTCCGATTGGACAGCGCGGCTGGATTCTGGTAGAATTACGGAAGCTGGGCAGTGGTTCCGGCCAGACTTACGATTCCAATACGGGAGAACGGCATGAACAGATCGGTGGTTGCGATGCTCGCGCTTGCCTGCGCGGGCGCGGCGTGCGGGCAGGAGGTCAAGGCGAACGCGGAGTATCCGGAGTTCTACAGCGGGGACTCGACGAAGGGGATCGACTTCGTCCAGTCGATCAAGGTGCTTGCGCCGCGGTACTGCTCGAACGTGAAGGGCGACGTCACCGTCGTCTTCGAGGCGAAGGGGATGACGCGCGCGCTTGCGAAATGCTGGCGGCAGCCGGAATCCGGCGAAGGGTGGGGCGCCGACGCCGTCCTTTTCGACGGCGAGCTCGGGCCGGATGCGCGCGGGGAGTTCACGCTGCGCGCGGACGCGTTCCCGAACGGGCCGCTCACCGTGCGCATCCAGGCGATGGACAGGTCGGGGCACCAGGACTACTGCGAGCTCCAGCTCTACAACCTCGGCGGCGTGAAGTGGAACCAGGGCATCCCGAAGTCCGACCCGCCCGGCGCGGCGGGCCTGAAGCTCGTGTATTCCGACGACTTCGACGGGCCGCTTTCGATCTCGCCCGACGGGCGCGGCGCGAAGTACGCGGCGCACAAGACGGGCGGCGGAGACTTCAGCGGCTGGCCGTTCAGCGACCAGGAGGGCGACTCATTGCCGTTCGGGCAGCAGGGCACGTTCCTTCGCATCCACGCTTCCAAGCCCTTCGGCACGAAGGGCCGCACGGGCATCCTCTCGTCGATCCGCCCCGACGGCACGGGCGTGGCGGTCCCGGTTCCCGCGTATTTCGAGTGCCGGCTCGTCTGCCATTCCGCGCCGGGGAGCTGGGGCGCGTTCTGGACGCTCACGCAGGGGACGATCGGCATGAAGCCGGACGACCCGAAGTTCGCGGAGACGAAGGCGGCCGGCTGCGACGAGCTCGACGTCCTCGAGTGCTACGGCGGCTACGGGCCCAGGAACCCGAACCACGGCGGACACTACGGCATCACGACGCACTTCTGGGGGCAGAAGAAGGAGGGTCCGCTTGCCTGGGCCGAGAAGAAGCTGCCGGACGGCTCCCCCAACCCCGACTACAGGCCGGCGCATCTCTGGGCGGACGCGATGGCGGTCGGCGGGAAGTCCTCGTGGAGCTGGACGTTCCACACCTACGGGCTTCTGATCACCGAGACGGACACGGTCTACTACCTCGACGACGTCGAGATGCTCCGCCATCCGACGGGCCCCGTGACGAAGTCGCAGAACACGTGGTTCCTCATCAACTACGCGATCGCCGGAATCAGCGGCTGGCCCTATGACCTCGAGCGCTACGGAAACGAGAGCGACATGTGGGTCGACTGGGTTCGCGTCTACTGCGGCAAGGAACTTCCGAAGGACTTCGGGGAGATTCCCTCGGTCGGCGTGAAGGGATCGATCGGCGTCAGCTTCTTCGGCGGAAAGCAGGACGACTCGGCTCTCCGCAACTGGGAGATCGCGGGCGCGAACGAGACGGCGCAGCTCCAGTGGAACAACGTCGCCGTTTCCGGCGGCGCGAAGTCGGGGGCGCTCGTCGACTCCGAGGGCCGCGCGACGACCGCGTCCGTGGGCCTCGGCAAGGGCGCGCAGTACGAGAAGTGCGAGGGCTGGGGCTTCGGCGGGGCGGACCTGCGGCTCCACCGCGGCGCGGTTCGGGGCGCGCCCATCGGGATCTCGGGCGTTCCGTTCGAGAAGTACGACCTGGTCGTCCACCTCGGCGCGGGCGTCAACGGCTGGTCGGGCGACGTCGAGCTCGTCGGGCGCGACGGGGCGCCGATCGCCGCGCATGCGGTCAACTTCGGCTGGATCGGCAACGGGCGGTACGTCGAGGCGACGCGCGAGAAGGGCACGGACTCCGACAAGGCCGACTGCATGGTCGTCTTCCGCGGCGTCGCCGAGAAGGACGTCGCCGTCCGCTTCTCGAAGCGCGGCGGGAAGGGCGCGGCCGCCGTCGCCGGGCTCCAGATCGTCCCCAGAAAGGACTGACGCGGCCCCGGCTTTCGCTGCGCCCGCGGCGAATTTGGCACAATGTTGGCATAATCTCGAGGCAACGCCTGAACGGCAACGCCTGAAATCAAGGAGCCTGACAGATGAAGAAATCCACTGTTTCCGCCCTCGTCGCGCTGGTCTGCGCGCAGCTTGTGGCCGACATCCCCGAGTCCGTGGACGTGCTTGTCCTCGGCGGGACGGTCCGCGGCGTTTCCGCCGCGGTCGCCGCGAAGGAGGCGGGCGCGGACGTCTACCTCGTCGCGCCGCGTCCGTATCTCGGCGAGGAGATCGCCGGGAAGCTCCGTCTCCTGAAGCCGAAGGGCGAGCTCGGGCCGATCGCGTCGGCGATCTACGATCCGAAGGGCCGCGAGGGGTGCGAATACGCCTTCGGCGACACGACGCCCGCGCAGACGAAGAAGGCGCTCGACCGCGCGCTTCTCGACGCGAAGGTCCCCTTCGTCACGTGGACGGTTCCCGCGGACTACGTGCGCGACGCCGACGGGCGCATCGCGGGCGCGACGGTCGTGAACAGGGGCGGGGCGAAGACGATCCGCGCGAAGGCGGTCGTCGACGCGCGCGACCGCGTCGGGGAGGTGGCGAAGGGCGAGTATCCGTTCGTCCGCTACATCGTCTCCGGCGAGGCGCCGAAGTCGGAGAGGGTCAAGTCGACGCCGCTTTCGGATCCGATCGTCGTCAAGGAGGGCTCGCGCGGGCCGTTCCAGTCGAAGAACCAGCCGAAGGAGATCGCGGCGCGGCTCTGGAAGTGCGAGATGACGCTGCCGATGGCCGACGGCTCGGCGCGGTCCTTCGCGGCCGCCGAGCAGCTCGCGCGCGACCTCACGTGGACGCCGACGCAGCTCGACTGCGCCGACTCGCTCGTCTTCGGTCCGGACGCCTACGACGCCGCGCAGGAGGAGGCGCTCGGCCGCTCGCAGGGCCGCATGGCCGCCGAGCGCGCGAAGGGGTCCGAGCTGCCTGCGGCCGTCTCTCCGGCGCATCCGGCGGACCTTCCCGTGGTCGCCGAGTGCGACGTGTTCGTCGCGGGCGCGGGCACGGGCGGCGCGCCCGCGGCGATCGCCGCCGCGCGCGCGGGCGTGAAGACGATCGTCGCCGAGTACCTGCCGCGCATGGGCGGCACGATGACGGACGGGCTCATCGGGGTCTACTGCTACGGGCTCCGGATCGGCTTCACGAAGGAGCTTGACGAGGGCGTCCACGACTTCGGCGCGATCTACGGGCAGAGCAAGGCCGAGTGGCTGCGCGCCGAGGCGCGGAAGGCGGGCGCCGAGATCTGGTTCGGCGCGCTCGCGACGGGCGTGCGCAAGGAGGGCGACGCCCTTGTCGCGGTGGAGGTCGCCTTCCAGGACGGGACGCGCGGGCTCGTCCGGGTGCGCGCGGCGGTGGACGCGACGGGCAACGCCGACCTCGCCGCGGCCGCCGGCGAGGAGACGGAGTTCATCGACGGGACGGAGCTCTCGCTCCAGGGCGCGGGCTCGACGCCGAAGATCCTCGGCACGAGCTACCAGAACACCGACTACGCGTTCGTCGACGACACCGACGCGGAGGACCTCTGCCACTTCACGCTCCGCGCGCGCCAGAACTTCGGGACCTACGTCTGGGACCAGAGCCAGAACGTCAACAGCCGCGAGCGCCGCCGCATCCACGGCGTCCACTACGTCACGGCGCAGGACATCATGAACAACCGCACGTACCCCGACGTCATCTCGCTCGCCCGCTCGAACTTCGACACGCACGGGCAGACGGTCTCGGACGAGTTCTTCATCGAGGCGCCGCACGCGGCCGAGGCGCTCGTCGTCAACATCCCGTTCCGCGCGCTCCTTCCGAAGCGGACGGACGGGCTCCTCGTCACCGGGCTCGGCATGAGCGCCCACCGCGACGCGATGCCGGTCATCCGGATGCAGCCGGACGTCCAGAACCAGGGCTACGCCGCGGGCCTCGCGGCCGCCGAGAGCGTGGCGGACAACTCGCGCCTCAGGGACATCGACATCCCGAAGCTCCAGAGGAAGCTCGCCGCGCTCGGCATCGTCGGCGAGAACGTGGTCGGCATGAAGGACAGCTTCCCGCTTGCGGACGCCGAGATCGCGGCGGCGGTCAAGACGCTCGGGAAGGACTACGAGGGGCTTTCGAAGGTGCTGAGCGACACGAAGCGCGCCCTCCCGCTCCTCCGCAAGGCGTACGCGGCCGCGGCCGATCCCGCGGCGAAGCTCGTCTACGCGCACGTGCTGGGGCTCCTCGGCGACGCGACCGGACGCGCGACGCTCGAGGAGAGGCTCGCGTCCGTCGACGCGTGGGACAAGGGCTGGAACTACAAGGGGATGGACCAGTTCGGGCGGAGCGTGAGCCTCGTCGACTCCTATCTCATCGCGCTCGGCCGCTGCGGCGGCGAGACGTCCTTCGCGCCGATCGACGCGCTCGCGAAGAAGCTCACGGGCGAGTCGACCTACTCGCACTTCCGCGCCGTCGCGCTCGCGCTCGAGTCGCTGGGCGACCGCCGCGGCGCCGAGACCCTCGCCGCCCTCCTCGCGCTGAAGGGCGTCTCGGGCAACGCGTTCGCGCCGGACGACCTGACGCACGAGGTGCCGGGCTACGAGAAGTTCGCGACGAGGAACCTCGGCCTCGGCGACAAGGAGCGCAGCGACTGCCTGCGCGAGCTCTGCGTCGCGCGCGCGCTCTACAACCTCGGCGACCGGGAGGGCCGCGGCGCGTACGCGCTGCGCGCCTTCGCCGTCGATCCGCGCCGCGCCTACGCGAACCACGCGCGGCAGGTGCTGAAGGACGATCCGTGCGCCTATGTCGACCCGTTCGTCGGGACGGCCGGGACGGGCCACACCTTCCCCGCCGCGTGCGTGCCGTTCGGGCTCGTCCAGGCGGGTCCCGACACCGGAAACGGCGACTGGGACCACTGCTCGGGCTACCGCTACGGCGACCGCTCGGTCTTCGGGTTCTCCCAGACGCACCTGAACGGGACGGGCTGTCCCGATCTCGGCGACGTGCGCATCCTGCCGTTCGCGTCGGCGGACGTCCCGGAGTCCGTTCCCTACGACAAGGCGAGCGAGCGGGCGATGCCGGGCTACTACGCCGTCACGCTGGCGGGCGGCGTTGGGGTCGAGGTCTCCGCGACGAAGCGCTGCGCCGTCTACCGCGTCTCCTGGCCGCAGGGCGCGCGGCGCCGCCTGCTCGTCGACCCCCGCTGGTGCATCGTCGGCAGGCTGCCGGCTTCCGCGAAGATCCTTTCGTGCGAAGTCGAGGCCGACGGGAAGTCCGGGCTTTCCGGCAAGGTCGTCGTGAACAACTGGGTGAAGCGCTCGTACGCGTTCAAGGTCGAGTTCGGCGCGCCGTTCGTCTCGCGCAGGGGCGACGTCCTCGAGTTCGCCGCGAAGGGCGGCCCGCTCGTCGTCAAGGTCGCGCTTTCCGCGCTCGGGGGCGTCTCGGAGGCCGAGGGGAACATGAAGGCGGAGGTGCCGGACTGGGACTTCGACCGCGTCGCGGCGGCGGCCGGCGAGGCGTGGACGCGGATCCTCTCGGGCGTCCGCGTCGAAGGCGACGGCGAGCAGAAGGCGAACTTCTACACCTCCCTCTACCACCTCTTCATCCAGCCGAACGACATCGCCGACGCGGGCGAGGCGCCGTACTACTCGACGCTCTCGACGTGGGACACCTTCCGCGCGGCGCATCCGCTCTACACGATCCTCCTGCCCGAGGTCGTGCCCGACTTCGTGAAGTCCATGCAGCGCCAGGGCGAGTACACGGGCTACCTCCCGATCTGGACGCTGTGGGGCCGCGACAACCAGTGCATGATCGGCACCCACTCGGTGCCCGTTCTCGTCGACGCGTTCCTCAAGGGGTTCCCGGGCGACTGGGAGAGCGTCTACGCGCAGATCAAGGAGACGCTGACGAAGCCGCACGACGGCCGCAGGAAGGAGCGCTGGGACCTCCTCGACAAGTACGGCTACTATCCGTTCGACGTGATCAAGGGCGAGTCCGTCTCGCGCACGATGGAGTGCGCCTACGACGACTGGTGCGCGGCGAAGATGGCCGAGCGCCTCGGGCACGCCGAGGACGCCGCGTTCTTCTTCCGGCGCGCGGCGAACTGGAAGAACGTGTTCGACCCGTCGCTTGGGCTCGTCCGCGGCAAGGACTCGAAGGGGCGCTGGCGCGAGCCGTTCGACCCCTACGCGCTCGGGCACGGCGCGGACGTCGCGAACGACTTCACCGAGGGCAACGCCTTCCAGTACACGTGGCACGTCATGCAGGACCCCGAGGGCCTCGTCGCGGCGATGGGCGGGCGCGAGGCCTTCGTGAAGAAGCTCGACGCGCTCTTCGAGCAGCCCGAGAAGGTCGAGGGCGCCGGCATCGTCGTCGACGTCACGGGCCTGATCGGGCAGTACGTCCACGGCAACGAGCCGAGCCACCACGTCATCTACTTCTACACGCTCGTCGGCGAGAGGGACAGGGCCGCGCGCCGCATCCGCGAGGTGTTCGACAAGTTCTACCTCCCGAAGGCGGACGGGCTCTGCGGCAACGACGACTGCGGGCAGATGAGCGCGTGGTACGTCTTCTCGGCGCTCGGGTTCTATCCGTTCAACCCGTGCGGCGGGACGTACGTCCTCGGCGCGCCCCAGCTCCCGAAGGCGACGATCGCGCTGCCGGGCGGGAAGGCCCTCGCGGTCGTCGCGAGGAACCTCTCCAAGGAGAACATGTACGTCAAGTCCGTCACCTTCAACGGCAAGCCCCTCGACAAGACGGTCGAGCACGCGGACCTCATGGCCGGCGGCGAGCTCGTCTTCGAGATGGGGAAATAGGGGGTCCGGACGGTGAAGCGCGCCTCCTTTGCCTTGCTCGCGGTCCTGTCGTATCTCGCCCTCCCGGGCGAGGTCATCGTCGACTTCACGAAGCCCAACGAGTGGCGGGTCTGGCGCGGACGGAACCCCGACCCCGCGGCTGGCGAGCTGCAGACGCGGCAGCGCCCCGAGGGTACGGTCTTCCACATCGACGCCGCGAAGGCGAAGGAGCCGCTGTTCGCGTCGGTCGGCGCCGGCTATGCGCATGGCGGGGAGATCGCCGGCACGGGACGCGTCGTGCGGCTCGTGACGCGGCAGGGCCGCCCCTCGCCGGTCCGGCAGAACCCGGGCCCCGGCCTTCTCCTGACGGACCGGAGCGGCGAGCACTACCAGTACGCGCCAATCGAGGTCCAGCGCGCCGGCGACACGGTCAGCTTCGTCTACCGCCTGACGGAGACGGGGTTCATGGACCGTCCGTGGGCGGGCGACGGAAACGGCCGGTGGGATCCGCCGATGAGGGTCACCGACTTCTTCCTCGGCTACGAGGGCGCCCAGGCAGAGGGCGACATCACCTTCGTCCGCCTGGAGACGTCCGACAATGGCGACCCCGTGGCCTCCCGCGAGACGCTGCTCGGCTGCGAGCCCGGCAAGGACGAGTACCGCTACCAGGGCGGGTGGGTCCGCTACGTGTCCTTCCCGGGGCCGCGTCCGTTTCGCGGTCCTGCCGAGGTGTACGTGCGCACCGAGCCGTCGTTTGCCGGGCGGGTGCGCCTGAAGGTCCGCAACATGGTCTCGAAGGAGGAGCGCGTCTTCGAGACGGACTGGCGCGGCGAGTCGGTGTTCGAGACGGCGCTTCCGTCGTCCGAGGTCTACGAGTTCGTCGACTTCGTCTTCATGGCGCCCGGGCTGCGGACGGGTTCGTTTGCGCTCAAGTCGGTCGAGGGGCGCTTTCTCCAGTCCGAGGCGGAGGCCTGCCGTCTCGACGTGGAGACGGGGAGCCCGCTGCACATCCTCCCGACGTCGTCCCGGGACGTTCCCGTCGTCACGCTGCGCAACCCCTCGGAGCGCGCGTTGAAGTGGAAGGGCGAGCTCGTCTTCTCGGACGTTCTGGGCCACTCCTTCCGCCAGCCGTTCGACCTCTCGGTCGAGGCGGGGCGGACGGGCCGCCTGCCGGTGAAGGCGAAGCTGCCGGCGAAGGGGCACTGGAGCGTTTACGCCGACATCACGGCGGGCGACGGCTCGAAGGCCTATCCGAGCACGCGGTTCGCGGTTCTCGATCCGCACGTCGTGACGCCCCACCTCGCGGACGGCAAGTTCCGCATGGGCATCAACTACCACTACGGGCGCTTTTCGCCGAAGGACCGACTGCTGACGCTGGACGCGATGGTCGCCGCCGGCGCGAAGCTCGCGCGCATCGACTTCGGCACGCGGGCGAAGGTCGAGGCTGCGGGCCCCGGCCAGCGCGACTGGTCCTACTCCGACGAGGGCGTGGAGCGGTTCTGGAAGCGCGGCATCGCGATGGACTCGATCTGCTGGGCGCAGCCGCAGTGGGCCGCGACGCCCGAGAACCGCGCGAACAAGGTCTGGCAGAACTGGAGCCTGCGCATGCCGGAGGACCGCGGTCTCGCGGCGGCCTACTACACCGAGATGGCCGCGCGCTACGGACGCAAGATCGCCTACTACGAGATCGGGAACGAGTGGGAGCTGACGTTCCCCGGCCCGGTGGAGGAGGCGATCGAGATCCAGAAGCTCTGCTACGCGGCGCTGAAGAAGGGCGACCCGTCCGTGACGGTGATTCCCAACGGCTGGGCGTGCTGGGACTCGTCGTCGAACCACGTGAAGCCCGAGAAGAAGGACTTCCCCGAGCGGATGATGGTCGAGGCCAAGGGGTTCTACGACGCCCATCCGGTCCACTACCACGGCACCTTCAGGGACTACCGCCGGAAGCTGACGGACCGCTTCTTCGCGCGGCGCAGGGAGATGGGCCTCGATTCGGTCCCGTGGTACTCCAACGAGTCCGCGCTGTCGAGCGTGCACGGCAACGAGATCCCCGTCGCCGAACACGTCTGGATGAAGATCCCGTTCGCGTGGGCGCACGGGAGCCGCGACTACATCTGGTACAACCTCAAGGCGACGGGATGGGACCCCAAGGACCCCGAGCAGGGCTACGGGCTCCTCACGGCCGACTACTATCCGAGGCCGGGATACGCCGCCTTCGCCGCTCTGACGACGCTCCTTTCCGGATTCGACTTCCAGGAGATCCTCAAGAGCGAGCGGACGCGCGAGGTCTACCGGTTCGCGGGGACGCGCGGCGGGCGCGCGGAGGTCGTCGTGCTCGGGTGGGACGCCGCGCTTTCGTCTCCCGGCTCGATCGCCTTCGAGACGGACGCGAAGTCGGCGTGCCTCGTCGACATCATGGGTAACGAACGGCCCCTGCCGCTGAAGGACGGGAGATGCGCGTGGCCGATCGGGAGCCGTCCGACGGCGGTGCGGTTCGTCGGGGCCAAGAGGGTCGTGCCCGACCGCGCCGCGCTGGATTCGATCCCGGAGCGCGAGATCCGTCCGATCGTCGTGGGGAAGGGCGCGGCGCAGGGGCGTCCGCCGGACCTGACGGTCGACACGGCGGCCTTCGTGCACTGCTTCTACGACGCGAACCCCGCGACGGTCCACCGAACCTGGAAGGGGCCCGGCGACAACTCCTTCAAGGTCTGGGTCGGACGCAGCCAGGGCCGGCTCGCGTTCCGCGTCGACGTGCGGGACGACGTGCACCGACAGACGGCGGACGAGACGCGGAAGATGAGCGAAGGCGACTGCCTGCGCATCGACCTCGACGTCGCAGGCCGGCCGGGTCCCTTCCAGCTCGGGTTCCGCCTCACGGACGACGGCCGGAGCGAACCGTGGGTCTGGTCTGGGCCGCGCGGGGCGGCGGGGGACATCCGCTTCACGGCCCTGCGGCAGGGCGACGTGACGGTCTACAAGATCGCGCTTCCGCTCGAGCCCTTCGGCATCACCGAGCAGGCGCTGTCGTCCGGCGGGGTGAAGGCCACTTTCAAGACGGACGACGACGACGGCGAGGGGCGCGACCTCTGGATGGGGCTCGAGGACCCGGCCTCGCTTGTCTTCTGAGGGGCGGATCCAGGGTTTTACGAAAGCAAAGGGAAAGGATCGACGACAATGAGACTGCGCAATTCCTTCTGGCTATTCCTTGCCGTCGCGGCGGCGTGCCCGACGGGGCCCGCTTCGGGCGAGGTCCTCTACCCGGGGTCCGGCGGCGACCTTGCCGATCCGGCGACCTGGGGGCTTTCGGCGTTTCCCGCGACCGACTGGTACAAGATCGACGGCGAGGCCGCGACCTTCCCGTCCGCGGGCTTCTCGCTCTCGGGCGACCTGCCGACGTCGGGGCGCATCACGCTCCAGTACTTTCCCGCGCGGACGGTCGGTCTTTCCGCCGGCGGCCATAGCCTCAACTGCGACAACCTTCTGATCAAGGACATGCACAGGGCGGACAACGACCGGTTCAACCCCCTTCAGGTGACGGGGGGCTTTTCGGGGCTGAAGCAGCTCACGGTCGACACGAAGTGCAACCTCGAGCTTTACGACGGAATCTACGCCGTCGATTCGGTCAAGGCCTACAACTGGTTCCCGACGCTTGTCGTCGGGAGCGGTGCCGAGCTTGTCGTCGGCCTGTTCAAGGCCAACCAGCAGGTCTTCATCGACGGCAACGCCAGCTATCCGTCGCTGTGCGTCAGGGACGGGGGCGTCTTCCGCATCGCGGCGCGCGACGCCGGCGTCGACAAGAACTGGATGTGCGCGGAATACAAGTCCTATAGCGAGCGCGCGGGCCATTTCGAGATCCTGAACGGCGGCGCGTACATCGACGACTCGGACTGGCCGTCCGACCTCTTCGCGGGGAACATGAGCGTCCGCATCGACGGCGGCTCCTATCTTGCGACGAACTCGACCCATGCGGCGCGCTGCACGCGCTGGGGGTCGGTCCGCGGCGCGACGTTCGCCCTGACGAACGGAACGATGCGGCTCTCCCACTTCTACTGCGGCCACTGCAACGGGGACGGCTTCGGGAACTGGGATACGGGCAGCAACCCGGTGGGGACGCGGCTGACGTTCCACAACTCGACCGAGACGCTCAAGTATCCGGACTGGTACCGCGAGCAGCATCCGGACTATCCGGCGGGGCTGGGTTTCGGCCCGTATGCGGCGGACAACGAGCTGGTCATCGACGGCGCCTCGAACGCCTTCTCGGCCGACAGGGTCCTCTTCGGCGGCACGAACAACGCGATCGTCGTCGCGGGCGGCACGTTCGACCTCTCCGACACGTTCCTGTTCCGGGCGGGCGAGAGCAACCGGGTCTCGTTTACGGGCGGACGGGTCCAGCTCACGAACCTGGCGGTCGGGGAGGGCGTCAGGAACGCGTCGCTGACGATCTCCGGCGACGCCGAGGTCGAGATCGTCGGTCCGCAGTCCGGCAACTACACCATCTTCCGCCGGCTCCCCATCTGCGGCGAGGGCGGACGCATCGAGGCGTCCGGACGCATCTTCTCCGTCGGCGACTCCTATCTCGACTTCAACCGCGACGGCAACGAGCTGCGCGTGACGGGCGGGGTGTCGACGGGCGACGTCTGGTTCGCGGCGAACGACTGCACGGCCTTCTTCGGCGATGGCGTCCACCACACGGCCATCCGCCCGACCGTCTGGCGTTCCACGTCGGCAATCCAGACGCTCCGCTTCGAGCCGGGGACGTCGGGCAACCGCCTGGTGCTTTCCAACGCGACCTATCGGTGCGAGAAGCCGTTCCTGAGCGGCTACCTGGTGACCTCCGAGGGGCCGGAGATGGAGGCGCGACCCTTCACGGGCTGCCCCGGTTCGTGCATCGAGTTCAGGGGCGACCACCCGAAGTTCCTCGTGACGTCGGGCGTGCCCAACCCGAATTCGGGCGCGGCGTGGTTTGCCTTCGCGCTCGGCGAGATGATCGACGAGACGCCGACGGAGTATACGGACAAGGGCACCGGGGACAAGTCGATGCGCCCGTACGGCTGGAAGACGGAGCGCTACCTTCTGGACGATCCCGTCAGGCTCCGCTTCGTGCTGCCGACGGGCGGATACGAGGAGGCTCCGTTCCAGAACACGGGCACGTGCGGCGTCCTGGGCGGAAACGCCGAGTTCGAGTTCGACCTCTCCTCCTTCAAGTGGCCGTCCCGCCAGCTGCGCATCCCGCTGGTATACGACAAGAACGCCTACACGGGATGGGGAGATCGCAGCTACGTCGACCTCGAGGGCCTCAACCTCGCCAACGCCGGGTCCCTTCCGGTCTACAGGAGGGGGTCGCTTGTCGCCCGGTCCCGCCTTGAGCTGTCCGCCGACGGCACGACGCTCGAGCTGGTCATGTCCGGCAACATGGGCACGGTCCTGATCGTCCGGTGACCGCCTCCCGCCGGGATTTGGTATAATAGCCGCATGGTTGACACATCGGTGAATCTTGGCGGGCTCGAGATGCCGACGTTCCTCGCGACGGCGAGCGGGACGTTCGGCTACGGGTTCGAGTACGTGGGCGCTGTCGACTACGCGAAGCTCGGGGCGGTGACGGCGAAGGGCATCCGCGTCGAGCCGTGGCCGGGGAACGGGATGCCGCGGCACTGCGAGGTTCCCGGCGGGCTTGTCAACGCGATCGGGCTGCAAGGCACGGGAGTCGAGCACTTCCTCGCCTACACCGTTCCGTGGTACCGCCAGCAGGCGAAGGGCGTGCCGCTCATCGCGAACGTCTGGGGCGGCTCGGTCGAGGGGTATGCCGAGGTCGCGGCGAAGATGGGCGATGCCGTCGACGCGCTCGAGATGAACGTGAGCTGTCCGAACGTCAGGGCGGGGGGGCACACGTTCGGCCAGGACCCGAAGGTCCTCGGGGAGGTCGTTTCCGCCGTCCGCAAGGCGACGAAGCTCCCCTTGATCGTCAAGCTCGCGCCGAACGTCCCGTCGATCGTCCCGTACGTCAAGGCGTGCGAGGACGCGGGGGCGGACGCGCTTTCGATGGTAAACACGATCCCCGCGATGGTGATCGACATAGAGAGGCGCGCGCCCGTCCTCGCGAACGTCACGGGCGGGCTTTCGGGGCGCGGAATCCATCCGGCCGCCGTGAAGCTCGTCTACGACGCGCACAGGGCGACGAAGCTGCCGATCCTCGCGATGGGCGGCGTCTACGAGGCGGGGGACGCGGTCGAGTTCCTTCTTGCGGGCGCGACGGCGGTTGCGGTCGGCACGGCGACGTTCTCGAACCCCGGGGTGGTCGCGGAGGTCCACGACGGCGTCGTCGCCTACTGCGAGAGGCACGGCTTCGCGTCCGTCGCGGAGCTGACCGGCGCCCTGGCGTCTCCGGGGCCGGTTTAGGGTCGAGGAGGGCCGGTCGGGGCCGCGGAGCGTGCTTGTGCGCGGACGGGCGGCGGCGGTGCGTTCGCCGGGGGTCCGTCGTCCGCCGCCGGCGGATAAATGGTATAATATCCACGTCATGCGAATCCTGACGCGATACGTCTTCAGAGAGTTCCTGGTTCCGCTCTTCTACTGCCTGTGCGGATTCGTCTCGATCTACGTCCTTTTCGAGCTGTTCGGGTCGTTTGCGCGCATGGCGGAGGCGAAGCCGCCGTTCCTGGCGGTCGTCAGGTACTTCTGCGGCTATCTCGCCCCGTTCTTCCAGTGGCTGGCGCCGGCGGCGCTGATGCTGGCGACGCTCTACACGATGTGGACGTTCTGCCGGCACTCCGAGATCGTCGCGATGCGGGCGAACGGGATCGGGTTCTTCGCGATCGTCAAGCCGCTTCTCGCGGTCGCGTTCGCCATGGCCTGCTTCGTCACGTGGGTGAACGAGTGGTACGTGCCGCGCACCGCGCAGTGGGCGAAGCAGCTCAGGAACGAGCGCTTCGAGATGGACAAGGTCGCGAAGGCGGACAACATCGTGTTCCGGAACGCGAAGGCGGACCGGACGTGGTCGATCGACGAGATGCACGGCGCGCGCGGCGAGCACCTGCTGAACGTGCGCATCACGGTGGACCACCCGGACGGGGCGCGGCTGATGAACGTGACGGCGCCGAAGGCGGACTGGCTCGACGGCGAGTGGTGGCTGACGGACGCGCAGGTGCAGCACTACGACGCCCTCGGGCGCGAGATCGCGACGCCCACGCCCGAGCTGGACGCGCTCAGGCTGCGCGCGTTCCCGCAGTTCCGGGAGCGGCCGGGGGACTTCGTCATGCAGAACCGCGACTGGGCGTACAACTCCATCGCCGACCGGCTGCGCTTCATCCGGCACCATCCCGACCTTTCCGAGAAGCTGGTCCGCAAGTACCGCTACGACACGTGGGCGCAGCTGATGGCGCCGTGGGCGTGCCTCGTGATCACGCTTTTCGCGATTCCGGCGGGCATCGCGTCGGGCCGCCAGAGCGTGTTCCGCGGCATCGTCGGGGCGCTCGTGATGTTCTTCGCGTTCTACGGGCTGACCATCGCCTGCATGGTCGGGGCGGACGTCGGCTGGCTTCCGCCGGTCCCGGCCGCGGTCCTGCCGGACGCCGTGTTCCTGGCGATCGGGCTGTATCTCTTCCGCCGCCAGCGGTGAAAATATGGTATAATAGCGCTTCATGTTCGATTTTCTGAGGAAGAAAAGCAGGAAGCCGACCGTCTACGCGCGGGCGGACCACTGCGTTTCGCGCAAGAACATCGACCCCGACGCGCTGAAGGTCCTCTACCGCCTTTCGTCGCTCGGCTACACGGCGTATCTCGTGGGCGGCGGGGTTCGCGACCTCCTGATGGGGCGCACGCCGAAGGATTTCGACGTCGGCACGTCGGCGAAGCCGAACGAGGTGCGGAAGGCGTTCCGCAACTGCTTCCTCGTGGGGCGGCGCTTCCGCCTCGCGCACGTCCGGTTCGGCGAGAAGGTGATCGAGACGGCGACGTTCCGCCAGAACTCGCAGACGGTGGGCGAGATCATCGAGCACGCGGCCGAGGGCCCGCAGGAGGACAACACGTTCGGCACGCCCGAGACGGACGCCTACCGGCGCGACTTCACGGTCAACGGGCTCTTCTACAACATCAGGGACTTCAGCGTCATCGACTGGGTCGGCGGGATGAAGGACATCAGGGACAAGGTCATCCGGTCGATCGGCGACCCCGCGATCCGCTTCCAGGAGGACCCGGTGCGCATGATGCGCGCGGTCAAGTTCTCGTCGCGCCTCGGCTTCACGATCGAGCGCAAGACGCTGTCGGCGATGAAGAAGTACCATTCCTGCATCCTGACGGCCTCCGTCCCGCGCGTCTGCGAGGAGGTGTTCCGCCTCTTCCCCTACGGCAGGAGCGCCGAGGCGTTCCGGCTCATGTGGGAGACGGGGCTTCTCGGCGACCTCCTGCCCGAGCTGTCGGCGCACATCGGCCGCGCGGGCGGCGCGAAGTGCTCGGTCTGGCGGCACCTCGCCGCGCTCGACGCCTACGAGCGGATGATGTCCGGGCGGGGCTTCGAGGTCTCGAACGCCCTCCGCGCGGCGGTGCTGATGACGACGATGCTCGAGGACGACCCGAAGGACGGCGCCGGGCGGCGCATCATGCAGACGATGATGTCCGCCCTGAAGATCCCGAAGGCGACGTACTTCACGGCGGTGCTCCTGATGGAGAGCCGCAAGCGACTTTCGGCGCGCCCGCAGAAGGGAAAGGCCCGCTTCGTCCACAACCGCGACTTCCTCGACGCGCTCGACTACAACCGCATCGTGGCGCGCGCGGAGGGGCGGGACGAAAGCGCGCTGAACGCGTGGTCGGATCTGTACGAAGAGAAAGGCAACAGCAAATGAACGAAGAACTCGAACAGCTCATCCAGGAACTCAAGGCCGCGGCCCCGTGGTTTCTCGCGGCCGCGATCGCGGTCGGCGGCTACTACGGCGTGCGGAAGTACCTCGCCGACCGCCGCGCCGCCGCCTCGGAGGTCGTCGCGACGGCCTACACGACGGACGAGCTCGAGGACGCCGTCGCCAAGTTCGGCGGCGACAGGGTCGGCGGGCTGCTGAAGCTCCGCCTCGCGAAGAGCTACTTCGACGCCGGCAACTTCGACGGCGCGCTCGAGATCTACTCCGCGCTCGAGGGCAAGGAGCCCGACGGCTTCGCCGACGTCGTGCCGGTCGGCAAGGCGCAGTGCCTCGAGGCGCTCGGCAGGTTCGCCGAGGCGGCCGAGGCGTTCGACGCGTTCGCCTCGGCGAACGGGGGGAGCTTCCTCGCGCTGACGGCGAAGCTCGGCGCGGCGCGCTGCGTCGCCCAGGGCGGCGACCGCGCGAAGGCGCTCGAGCGCCTCGCGGCGCTCGAGGGCGAGGTCGGCGGCGACGACCTCGCCAAGTCGCGCGTCGAGACGACGGCCGACCTCGTGAAGCGCTACGAGAAGCGCGAGGCGCGCTCGCTCTTCGACGCCGCCGACGCGGCGCAGAAGCAGCTCGAGGCCGACGGCGCGGCGGCGAAGGCCGGCGAGAAGAAGGCCGAGGAGAAGGCCGGGGCCGCTCCTGCGGCCGCTCCAGAGAAGGCCGAATGACGATCGTCCGCGAGCCGATGTGGGACGACGCCCCGCGCACCCGTGCGCAGGGCGCCTTTCGCCATCTGGCCCGCTTCCTTGCGACGTTCGGCTGGACGGCGCGCATCCTCGGCTCGTCCGTCGCGGCCTTCCCCTCGGTCCTCTGCCGCCGGTCGGGCCGCGCGGACTTCGCCGCGCAGCTCTACGTCACCGGCATCCGCACGCTCCCCGTCATCACGGTCGTCTCGCTTTTCATCGGGATGATCCTCGCGCTCCAGGTCGGGCTGGAGCTGCGGCGCTTCAACCAGGAGATGTACCTTGGCGCGGCGGTCATGCTGACGCTCCTCAGGGAGATGGGCCCGTTCGCGTGCGGCATCAGCCTCGCGGCGTGCGTCGGGTCCGCGATCGCCGCCGAGCTCGGCACGATGATGGTCAACGACGAGGTGGCCGCGCTCGAGATCATGTCCATCTCGCCGATCCGATTTCTCGCCGCGCCGCGGCTCCTCGCGCTTGTCGTGATGTCGCCGATCCTCGCGTTCTACTGCTCCGTCATCGGGACGCTCGGCGGCGGGATCGTCGGCGCGACGCAGCTCGGGGTCGACTTCCGCCAGTACATGTCCAGCGCGCTGTCGATCGCCGAGATGAAGGACCTTTTCGTCGGACTCTTCAAGGCGGGCGTGTTCGGGCTTCTCATCGGCGCCGTCTCGGTGTCGCAGGGGTTCGGCACGCGGCTTGGCGCGACGGGCGTCGGCCGCTCCACCCAGCGCAGCGTCATCGTCAACTTCCTCCTCATCCTCATGTTCGGCTACATGATCACGAGGGTGTTCTACAGGTAGGTTCAGAAGTTCAAAGATGGCAGGGGCGTGTCTCCGACGCGCCCGCAGTTGATGAAAGAGATGGATTGAGCAAGCTGATCGAGTTTAGAGACGTGGTGAAGAAGTTCGACGGCGTTCCCGTCCTGGACGGCGTCTCGTTCGCCGTCGAGAAGGGCGAGGTGCTCTGCATCGTCGGCCCGTCGGGGACGGGGAAGTCCGTGACGCTCAAGCACCTCGTCCGCCTCCTGACGCCCACGTCGGGGAGCGTCGTCGTCGACGGCGTGGACGTCGCGGCCTGCGGCGGAGACGAGCTCGTGAAGCTGAGGGCGCGCATCGGCTATCTCTTCCAGGGGGGCGCGCTCCTCGCGTGGATGACGGTCGCGGAGAACGTGGCGCTTCCGCTCGCCGAGTGCACGCGGCTCGACGACCTCGAGGTCGCGGTGCGCGTGAGGCGGGCGCTGAAGGCCGTCGAGCTGACGGCGGCGGCGGACAAGTACCCGTCCGAGATATCCGGCGGGATGCAGAAGCGCGCCGGGCTTGCGCGGGCGATCGTGCGCGAGTCGGACATCGTCCTTTACGACGAGCCGACGTCGGGTCTCGATCCCGTCACCTCCGTCACCATCAACCGGCTGATCCGCAAGCTGAGCCGCGAGCTCGGCATTACGTCGATCGTCGTGACGCACGACCTCCAGGGGGCGCTCGCGATCGCCGACCGCATCCTGCTCCTCAAGGGCGGGAAGGTCTCCGTGTGCGCGCCGCCGGCGGAATTCACCAAGTCCCGAAACCCCGACGCGATGGAGTTCCTCGCGGCGATGAAAGGCGAAACGCCATGAGCAGAAGAAGGAAAAACGACGTGTTCTCGGAGGCGGTCGTCGGTCTTTTCATGATCGCGGTCCTCTCGCTCCTCGTGTACTTCACGGTCGTCATCTCCGGCGTCGACGTCCTCAAGGGGCGCCAGAAGGTCGTCGCGTCCGTCGCCTTCAGCTCGGTCGGAGGGCTCAAGGACCACGACAACGTCATGTACCGCGGCACGAAGGTCGGCGGCGTCGAGGAGATCGAGGTCACGCCCTCGAACCTCGTCGTCCGCATCGAGATCGACCAGTCCGTCGTCCTGCGCGAGGGCTACCGCATCTCGGTCTGCAGCCTGTCGATGCTCGGCGGGCAGTTCCTGATGCTCGAGGAGGGGGAGGGCGAGGTCGTCGGCCTGACGGACGGGCTTCTCCGCGGCGAGCCGCCGACGGACTGGATGCAGGACGTCGCGCGCATCGCGCGGAACCTCAAGGACCTGACGGAGAACGGCAGCGTCCACACGGTCATCACGAACGTCGAGGCGGTGAGCGCGTCGGCCCGGGCGATCGCCGAGCGCCTCGAGCGCGGCGAGGGCACGCTCGGGAAGCTCCTCTCGTCCGACGACACCGCCTACCGGGACATGACGAACGCCGTCGCCGACGCGAAGCTGGTGCTCGCCAACGCGGCGGAGATCTCCGAGCGCATCAAGGCGGGGGAGGGGACCGTCGGCAAGCTGCTCTCCTCCGACTCGGACCTCTACGCGGACCTGAAGGAGGCCGTCGCCTCGTTCAGGCAGGCGTGCGAGAAGATCAAGCTCCCCGAGAACCTCGACAAGGACGTCGCCGAGATCGCCGCCGGCGCGAACAAGCTGCTCGCCAACCTGACCGAAGTCGCCGAGCGGCTGAAGAACGGCGAGGGCACGCTCGGCAAGCTCGCGACCGAGACGGAGATGTACGACGAGGTGCAGGGCGTCATCAAGGACGTCCGCCAGGTGCTCGACAACTACCGCGACACGACGCCGATCTCCACGTTCGGCTCGCTCATCATGGGCGGGCTCTGATTCGCCCATGGACGCGGCAAGGACCCTCCTGTTCGCGGCCGCCGCCTGGGCCGCGCTGGCGCGCCTCCCGGCCGGCGCCGAGCCGGTCGACGAGGCGGACCCGTTCGTCGGCACGGACAACACGAAGGAGGTCTCGAACGGCAACCTGTACCCCGCGATCGCGCTGCCGTGGGGGATGAACGCCTGGACGCCGCAGACGCGTCCCGCCGGGCAGGGCTGGCTCTACGACTGGAAGGACGGGCTCTTCCTCGGCTTCCACCAGACCCACCAGCCGAGCCCGTGGATCGGCGACTACGGGCAGTTCACCGTGATGCCCGTCGTCGGGCGGAGGGCCTTTTCCGAGTCGGAGCGCGCCAGCCACTTCTCCCACAAGGCCGAGGCGGCGGACCCCTCGTACTACAGGGTCTATCTCGCGGACTACGACGTCACGGCGGAGCTCGCGCCGACGGAGCGCGCGGCCGCCCTTCGGATCGCCTACCCCGAGACGGACGCGCCGCGGTTCGTCGTCGACGCGCTGTCGGGCGACAGGGAGGTCCACGTCGACGCCGCCGCACGCCGCGTCTGGGGCCACTCGACCCAGGCCCACGTCCGCTGGAACGAGCGCGGCCTTGTCCGCGAGCCGCCGAAGGTCTGGTTCGAGATCGCCTTCGACCGGCCGATCGCCTCGTTCGAGACGAAGGGCGGCGTCGCGCTCGTGACGTTCGCGCCGACGAAGGCCGGCGAGCGCGTGACGGCGCGGATCGCCTCCAGCTTCGTCGGCCCCGAGCAGGCGCGGCTGAACCTCGGCGAGCTGGGGACGGACGGCTTCGACGGCGTCCGCCGGCGCGGCCGCGCGGCCTGGAACGCGGCGCTCGGGCGCATCCGGCTCTCCGGCGCCTCGCCCGCCGACCGCCGCAAGTTCTACACCTGCCTCTACCGCTCGCTGCTCTTCCCGCGGCGGACGGACGAGCGCGCGGCGGACGGGTCGGTCGTCCACCGCAGCTTCTACGGCCGCGGCGTCCTCCCGGGGCCGTACTCGTGCGACACCGGCTTCTGGGACACGTTCCGCGCGCTCTTCCCCCTCCTGGCGCTGGTCTACCCGGACCGCACGGCCGAGGTCATGGAGGGGCTCGTCGCCTGCTACCGCGAGAGCGGGTGGCTCCCCGAATGGTCCGCGCCCTACCACCGCAACTGCATGATCGGGCAGAACTCGGCGTCCGTCGTCGCCGACGCGTACCTCGCCGGCTGCGTGCCCGACGCCGTCGCGCGCGTCCTCTACGAGGCGCTCGTCAAGGGCGCGTCCTCGACCAACGCGCTCCTCACCTCCGTCGGCCGCGTGGGGTTCGAGGAGTACAACGCGCGCGGGTACGTTCCGCGGGACGGTCCGGACGGGGCCCAGTCGGCCTCCCGCACGCTCGAGTACGCCTACGACGACTGGTGCATCGCCCGGCTCGGCGAGGCGCTCGGCCGTCCGCGCGAGGAGACGGACGTCTTCCGGCGGCGTTCCGAGAACTGGCGCAACGTCTTCTGCCCCGAGAAGGGCATGGTCTGCGGGCGGGCGCGCGACGGGTCGTGGGATCCGGACTTCAGCCCGGTTCGGTGGGGCTACGACTTCACGGAGGGGACGCCCCTCCACTACACGTGGAGCGTCTTCCACGACATCCCGGGCCTGATGGCCGCCATGGGCGGGCGCGACGCCTTCGAGCGGACGCTCGACCGGGTGTTCGAGACGCCGCCGGACTTCGACGGCTCCTTCTTCGGCGGCTGCACGCACGAGATCCGCGAGATGCAGGTCGCGAACTTCGGGCAGTATGCGCACGGCAACCAGCCGATCCAGCACATGATCTACCTGTACACGCTCGCGGGGCGGCGCGACAAGGCCGCGCGCCGGGCGAGGGAGGTCATGGACCGCCTCTACACGACGCGCCCCGACGGCTACTGCGGCGACGAGGACAACGGGCAGACGTCGGCCTGGTTCGTGTGGAGCGCGATGGGCCTCTACCCCGTCTGCCCCGCGTCGGGGGAATACGTCCTCGGCGGACGCCTGGCCGAGGAGGTCCGCATCGAGCGGCCCGACGGCGTGTGCATCGCGTTCGGCCCCGGCGACACGGTCAACGGCGAGCCCGTCGGGCGTCCGGTCGTCTCGCGCCGGCGCCTGCTCGGCCGCGAATAGCCGGCGCGCGGCGCCCCCTCCGCCCCGCGCGGCGCCGGGCGCGCCGAGGCGATTTTTGGTATAATCTCCAATCATGGCGGAAGAAGAGAAAGCAAAGCTGCTCGAGACCGAGGAGGTCAGGCAGAGGATCGAGGAACTCAAGAAGAACGTCGGCGAGATGGCCGACTACATCCACATCGACGACCGGCGCGCGAAGCTCGCCGGTCTCGAGGCGCAGCAGGCCTCGGGCGACTTCTGGAACAACCAGGCGAAGGCCAGGGAGGTCATCGCCGCGACGAACGCCGAGCGCGCCTACGTCGTGCCGTTTGCGTCGCTCGTCAAGACGGTCGAGGACGCGGGCGTCATGCTCGAGCTCGCCGAGATGGAGGAGGGCGAGGCGCAGCAGGCCGCGCTGAAGGACACGCTCGCGGAGTGCGCGAAGGCCGACGAATACTTCGGCAAGCTCCGGCTCCAGTCCCTCCTCGGAGGCAAGTTCGACCAGTGCAACGTGTTCGTGAAGCTCCACGCGGGGCAGGGCGGCACGGAGGCGTGCGACTGGGTCGCCATGCTCTACCGCATGTACCAGCGCTACGCCGAGTCGCAGGGCTGGAAGGTCGAGGAGTACGACGTGCAGCCCGGCGAGGAGGCGGGCTACAAGGACGTCTACTTCCGCGTCGAGGGGCCGTACGCGTTCGGCATGCTCAAGGCCGAGCGCGGCATCCACCGCCTCGTCCGGATCTCGCCGTTCGACGCGAACAAGCGCCGCCAGACGTCCTTCGCCTCGATGGAGACCGTCGCCGAGATCAACGAGGACGTCGAGGTCGAGATCAAGGACGAGGACCTCCGCATCGACACCTACCGCTCCGGCGGCGCGGGCGGGCAGCACGTCAACAAGACCGACTCCGCCGTGCGCCTCACGCACCTCCCGACGGGCATCGTCGTCGCCTGCCAGAAGGAGCGCTCGCAGCACATGAACAAGGAGAAGGCCATGGCGATGCTCAAGGCCCAGCTCTACGAGTACTACGAAGACCAGAAGAAGGCCGAGATGGACCGCTTCTACGGCGCGAAGAGCGAGAACGGCTGGGGCTCGCAGATCCGCTCCTACGTCTTCTGCCCCTACACGATGGTCAAGGACCTCCGCACGGAATACGAGACAAGCGACGTCGACGGTGTGATGGACGGACACCTCCAGCCGTTCGTCGAGGCGTGGCTCCAGATGAAGGCGGCGAAGTAGGGGTTAGGGGTCAGTAGTCAGGGGTTGGGAGTTAGGAGTCAGGGGGCGGGAGCCAGTGGAAGACAGGAACTTGTACGGGCGGGCGATAGAGCCCGAGAGGCGCGGAAGGCACAGGACCTTCGGCTCGGCCGTTGACGCCGCGTTCGGCGACCTGATCGTCGAGAAGAACGAGTTCTTCGACGCGCTCGTCGACAACTGGCGCCGCCTCTTCCCCGACCAGCCGGCCCGGCCCGGCCGCTACGAGGGCGGGAAGATCTTCATCTACGTCAAGAACGCGCCGACGCTCTTCCTGATGCGCCCGCGCCTGCCGGCGATCAAGCGGCGCCTCGCGGCGCTTCCGGGCGCGCCGAAGCGGATCGAGCTCCGGCTGGAGGCGCACGCGACATGACCGCGGCGGCCCTCGTCCTGGCGGCGGCCTTCACGCGTCCGATGGAGCGCGTCGCGACGCTCGACCCCGCGTTCGCGCAGTCCGTCTACGACTCGCGCGTCGTCCAGCTCCTCTACGAGCCCCCCCTCAACATCGACTACCGCGCGCGGCCGTACAGGCTCGCGCCCGGATACTGCGAGCTGCCCGAGGTGAGCGCGGACGGTCTCGTCTACACGTTCCGCACGCGCGGCGGATCTGCCGCGGACATGGTGCGCTCGCTCGAGCGCCTGCGCGACCCGGACCTCGTCACGCCGAACGGATGGCTCATGAAGAGCGTCGACACGGTCGAGGCGACGGACGAGACGACGGTCGTGGTCCGCCTGAAGAGCCGCTGCCACTTCTTCCCGTGGCTGATGGCCATGAGCCCGGCGTCCGTGCGGCGCCCCGACGGCTCGGGGACGGGCCCCTTCGAGCTCGTCTCGTGGCGCAAGAACCACGAGATGGTGTTCTCGCGCAAGGTGCCGGAGCCGGGCAAGTTCGACACCGTCCGCTATCTCGTCGTCGACGACCTCTCGACGCAGTGGCTCATGTTCCTCAAGGGCGAGATCGACTTCCTCGGCGAGGTCGCGAAAGACAACTGGGACGCGGTGATGGGCAAGGACGGACGGCTCGACCCGAAGCTGGCCGCGGAGGGCGTGCGGCTCTTCTCGATCCCGACGCTCGAGGTCTTCTACATGGGCGTCAACATGCGCGACCCGGTGCTCGGCCCCAACAGGAAGCTCCGCCAGGCCCTCAACGCCGCGTTCGACTACCCCCGCTGGGAGAACTACTTCTCGAAGCGGATAACGCCGGCCGACGGACCCGTGCCGCCCGGCGTCGACGGAAAGCTCGACGCCCCGTTTCCGTATGCGTTCGACCTCGAGAAGGCGAAGCGCCTCGTCGCCGAGGCGGGGTATCCCGGCGGAATCGACCCGAAGACCGGGCGCCGCCTCGAGCTGACGCTGTCCTTCGGGCGGGCGTCGACGGGCGCGCGCGAGATGGGCGAGCTCCTCGCGTCGTTCTACGAGAGGGTCGGCATCCGCCTCGAGCTTGCGTTCCAGACGTGGGACGCGTTCCTGAAGGCGGTGAACGAGGGGCGCGTGCAGATGTACAACATGGGGTGGGTCGGAGACTATCCCGACGCGGAGAACTTCCTCCAGCTCTTCCACTCCCGCAACGCGAGCCCCGGCCCCAACCATTCGTTCTACGTGAACCCCGACTACGACCGCGCGTACGACGCGGCGATGGCCGCGCCGTCGGTCGAGGAGCGCAACCGCCACTGGGCCGCCTGCCAGGAGATCCTGCGCGAGGACTGCCCGTGGGTCTTCACGCACTTCGGGAAGGCCAACTCGCTCGTGCGCCCGCGCGTCGGCAACTACGTCCCGAGCGACTTCCCCTACGGACAGGAAGCCCACTTCACGGTCAACGAGCGACTCGGGTTTTAACGCAGGGGCGCAGAGAAGTCCAGAAGGGGTTTGGGATGAAGACGCTGTACATAGAAAGGTCGGCGGGAGAAGGTCGCAACGGCGACTGGGCCGAGGGGCTTGACCTCGCCGGCGTCGAGCGCATCGTCGTGGGGACGGGTCCCGGCAGCTTCGCCGGCGTCCGCTCCGCGCTCGCGTTCGCGCAGGGCTACGCGCTTGGCGCGACGTGCGAAGTCCTGGGCCTTCCCTCGCCCTGCGCGGTCGCCGCGCAAGTCTACGCGGACGGGAGCGCGGACTTCCCGCTCGCGGTCGTGGGCGACGCGCGGCGCGGCAAGTTCTGGATCGCGCTCTTCGACGGGATGAAGCTCGCCTGCCCCGTCTTCCAGGTCGAGAAGGACGCCCTTTCGCTTCGCATCCCGCTTGCCGCGAAGGTCGCGACAAGCGACGCCGAGCGCATCGGGGAGGTCCTTTCCGAGCTGTTCGACGAGCGCTACATCGGCGGCGTCAAGCCGACGGACGACGGTCTCAGGGCCTTCGCCGAGGCGAATCCGTCCGCTCTCGTCGCCGAACCCCTGCCGATCTACCTCAATCCCGCAGTCCGCGATTGATGCCATAAACGGGGAAATGGCGGTGGCGTGGACGCGGTGGGGCGTGTTTCGGCTTAGGGCTGGAAATCGCCGCGCCGCCCGATGGCGAGGCCTGCGCCCGACCTGCTCGCCCTCGCTTTCGCTGCGGGTTGGTTCGTGCACTGCACGAACCACCGACAAGCGGCGGTTACCTCGGGCGCCAGTCGGCTCTCCGGCCTCTGCGCTTCGCTCCGACCATCGTTCGGCGCGGCGACAGCCTTGCGGCAGGAAAACGCATGCCGCCGAAACACCCCCACCGCGTCCGCGCGAAGCGTTGCTGACTGGGAACGTCGCCATCTTGGCGGCGTTGTGAATTCGCATCTTCAGCGCGGCAAATTTGCCGCGCTACCAATCAAGATGCGCTTGATTTGAGCGCGGCGTTTTCGCTATAATACTCACATCTCGCGAGGCGGTGTGCGCGACGCGGGGTTATAGTCCGGAAAACGAATCTGATTCCACCGGGCGCTTGTCAATGTAGCATCAACGCTACACGTCGTTCCACAGAAATACTGCAACATTTCATTTGACGAACGACATGTAAGTGGAGATGCGCCCAGCTGGGCGCATTTTCTCTTCGTGTATTCGTCAAGGCCTGTTGCAGGGCTTCTGTGGAGTGCATGAGAGGGAATGCGCTCTTTTTTATGCATGCGAGGCGGTCTCCGCGGCGAATGAAGCGCGGCAAGAATTTCCGCACCGAATTCTCACACAGAGGCATAGAGACACAGAGGTGCGCGGGGGCATGGTAATGAATGATGCGAAAGCGTTGCTTGCTGCAAAACGGGCGAAGAAGGATGAATTCTACACGCAGCGCGTTGATATTGAGAACGAGCTAAAACACTACAAATCACATTTCAAGGGAATGACGGTTCTTTGTAACTGTGACGATCCGCGGCAGAGTGAGTTTTTCAAGTTTTTTGTTGAAAACTTCGAACGGCTTGGTTTAAGAAAATTGATAGCCACTTGTTATAGGTCGCAGGATGTCGATCTCTTTTCGCAAGGAGATTGTGAGCGTGCCATTTGTCAGGTGTACGAGGGCGACAAGAACGGCAACATGATTTTGGATGATAACGAGATAGGTGTTCGTGAACTCAAGGGTAATGGTGACTTTCGGAGCGAAGAGTGCATTGATATTTTGAAGGACTCCGACATAGTTGTAACCAATCCGCCTTTCTCCCTCTTCCGTGAGTATATTGAGCAGCTCGCCAAATACAAAAAGAAGTTTTTGATAATTGGGAACGTTAATTCGTTGACATACAAAGAGGTGTTTCCGCTTATTAAAGGAAATGAATTGTGGCTTGGAGCATCGATTCATAGTGGAGACAGGAAATTTGGCGTTCCTGCCGACTATCCGCTCAACGCCACATCGTGCGGTGTTGACGAAAATGGGCAGAGATTCATTAGGGTGAAAGGCGTTAGATGGTTCACGAATCTTGATTATCCACAGCGCCATGAGAAGTTGCCGCTCTATAAGAAGTATTCGCCAGAAGAGTTTCCAAAATATGACAACTATGATGCGATAGAAGTTGCAAAGACATCTGACATACCATATGATTACGATGGTGTGATGGGTGTGCCGATTACGTTTATGGACAAATACAATCCTGAACAGTTTGAGCTGATTGGCTGTAGTGATAATGGGGCGGTGGCCGATCAATACAAATTGCCACATTTTAAGCGGCACAACGAACCATACATAAATGGCAAGAAGATGTATAAACGGATATTCATTCGTCGCAGAAAAGAAGAGGGGAAGTAGTCGTCAGAAGATTTCGTCCGCACCGTAATCTCATTTTGCGACCGAAACAATCCTGTCAATCCTGTAAATCTTGTCTAACAAACAAACGAAAGACTCACAGCATGCAAGCCTCTCTACTGATCGTTCTTGGTGTTTATCTCGGATTCGGCAACTGAGTTTTTGGTAAAATATCGGGTAACGAAAGATGTTGCATATTGAGACAGCGAAGGAATTGTTGGGCGGGCTGCTCTTGCGGTCTTGCCTTATGGGGGCATTTGCCTTTCTTGGCGCTGGCGTTCTCTGCTGCTTGTGGAGGTTCTGCCGGAAGCGACTTGGCGGGCTATGGCTTCGTTCGCGCTCCCAATTTGTTGCGCTCGCAATTGCTGCGGGAATTGCGACGGGTGTTGCGCAGAAGTCGACGAACAACGTGCCGCCGAACCTGAATCAGCCACAGGTGCAACAGGGAGGAGGTTCTTCTCAGACAGGATTGACAGGATTGTCTGGGTCGACAGGATTGCACGGTATGTTGCCCAACGACCACCTGTCTCAAAATCTTGTAAATCCTGTTAATCCTGTCCAAAACAACATCCCTGGCCAAACAACCAACGCCGACATCGCTCGCGGTTGGCACGTCGAGAGCGTCACGACTAATTCCGAGCCATTTGCTGCGATGCCGTCTAACGCGGTGGAATATGCGCGGTGGTCGCTGCGAGGCGGGCGCGAGACGTGGTTTCCGCTGGAACTTGGCGGCTTTGAGTTCCCTCTTGGGACGAACCGCGTCAGGCGGCTTCGTGTCCTTTCTGGCGGTATGGTCGAGACGTTCAGCCCGAATGAGCCGGCTGCAATCTGCGCGGCGAGGGAATATGCGTCGCTGATTCCTGGCTATAGCCGCTTTCGCTGGGCAGACTTCGACGACGGCGCGGCGAAGGCCCTGCGGTGGGAAGGCATATTTGCAGGGCGTGACAGAACAGGGGAATACGATGCGGAAATCAGGCTCTTTGCCAATGGCGATTTCCTGACACGCTCAAACGATGTCGAGACTGTCTGCCGCCGCGTCAACCCCGACGATTGGGATGGTGATGGGTTGGCGAATGAGCGTGATGCAAACCCGACAAGTTATGATGGAGATTTCTTTGGCGTTGCAAACGCCTTGCCTACAAACGCGAATCCAAATGCCTACTACTGGCTTGATCTTTCGGTGACAGGGGTTCTCGGCGTTGCAACAATCTGCGTCACCTGCGATGGAGCGAGCGACCTCGGCGACCATGTAATCATTGCGCGGACAAACCAAGTCTGCCACATCCCGCTTCTCGCTGGCGCGACATACGCAGTCGAAAGCGACCTGCCTATTGATGATGCAGTCGTGTCTAGCGAATATGCGGAAATCGCGACCAACTCGGAAACAAGCCTAACTGTGCGTCTGCCTGTCCAACTGTCGTTTGAGACGGGCGCTTCCGGCGATGCGTTGACCTCGAACTTCATCCTTCTGTCAGCGCCGGTAGATGTCGGGGCCGCACTGACCTCGATAACTGGCGGATGCTGTCTATGCGAGCTGAACGGGACTGGGTTTACATGGATATGCTCGGAGGAGTGCGAATGTGCCGGGAGCGGACATGCACTTTCCGCATCTGCGACATGGGAGGGCTATACTCGCATCTTTGACTGGTGGGGAACCTGTAGCTGCGACAGAGAAGAGCCAAGTGAGTGTTTCGACGAGGGGATTGGATTGTCACTTGAAATGCAATCCACATACATCGTAAATGACGACGACGACGATGATGATGGCCTGGTCGACGCTATGCCACCGTTTAGCGACATGGATGATGAGATTGTGACGAACAGGATATTGTTTGTCTCGTCAACGCCAACCAACGGCACAGTAAAGCTTCAGAGTCTTAACGGCTTAGAGCAAGGCGTGAACGGAGCAAGAAAGGTCTATGCCGACAGAACGGCGCTTGCGCAGATAGAGGAGGGACACGAATACAATGTATCGAATTCAGGCGGAGCGACATGGGAACATCTCGTCAATCCGGTCGTGACGAGTTCGCATTATCTCGACGGACAGGTGCGCGTCCTGTGGAAGCCGGAGTCAGGGCCAAGAGCATCCGCAAGCAAACGCTTTACTATCATTGAGCCAACTGTCGAGCCGATTACCGACGAGTCGTGGTCTATTGCTGATTTAACAGACGGCAGGTATCACACGTATCTGTACAACCCGTGCGCTGTCGCCGTAGGGCAGACGGCGATGTTCAAGATTGATGTCATGCCCGAAGACTACCCTGACAGCGAGATTGTCTGGACGGCAGACAACTGTGATGGTGCTGTCCGGTTTTCAGGCACAAATGTCAATACTGGAAGAGTCGTGATTGTCGAGGGTCTTTCTACGGGGGACATACAGCTGGAAATACATTTCGGCGATGCGGTATCGTACATGCCAAAGTTTGAGTTTAAAGTCTTAGAGCCGAGAACAGTCAAACTGCGTGCTTGGGTAATAGGACGAGATTCAGCGTGGTGTCGCTCGGGGAATGATGTGCGAAGTATGGTAGTGACGGCTAGCGATATATTTGCACAGATTGGAGTTTCGCTACAACTTGTCGAGCCGATTGTCTTTACGAACATTCCGGCGGCATACAATGTTGCGCTGGATGAGCCAAACGTCAACCAATGGAGCATGGGTCAGCTAACGTCGTTGACTAATGGAACGGACGGTCTTGAATGTTATTTTGTCAATGACATAATGGCCTCTATTCCGTTGCATGGCGCAAACCATGAGGGGGGAATGGTCTTGGCCTCAACCGCTGACGGCATTACGCTTGCACATGAAATTGGACATGCATTTGGGTTGCGCGACATATATGTGTCCAACGATATCTATACCAACAACACTGTATCGCTCAAGGTCTTAGGGACAGAGGAAAAGCCATGTGCCGAAAAGATGCCTTGGGATTGGAACTGCGGATGCATAGGACGAGGTGTTGGCGGTGTGAGGTTCTATGGCAAGGGGACCACGATGCAGGATGTCATCGGAAGAATGCTGATGAATGGTGTGCGCCCGGACAATACTGCACCTTGCGACATAACTTTTGGAAATGTCTATGGCGTATGGTACAATGGAAGTTACAAAGAAGATGATGATTGGACAGTTGGTTACGTCCCTGTCGGCATTTTTATGAATGAAATCGTGAACATGTGCCCTGTTCACCAATAGGATAAGCGAACATGAAAATTATAATGAATAAATTGTTGTTGGCAATGACCGCTTTGTACGCTGTCGAAAGTGTGGCTGCGCAAGGTGAAATGGATGATGTGAAGTTTGCGAGAATGCAGGAGCTCCGTAAGTCGGCGCAAACCAGTAATGCTGTCGCAAGGTCCAATTCTGCCAGTGTATCCGCCGACAGTAGTGCGTGCGTGACAGATGCAGACATCAAGAATGCCTTGCTTTCTGCAACTGTCCCTATGTGCGATTATGATGCGTACAAACGGCGTTATCAGCGTGCCGTTGCCCTTTGCAATGGAGACGATGTTCGGTTTTCCCGCATAGCCGAGGATATCGCACGTGAACGTCATGATCGCGTTTCTTGGGCGATACGCGCGCTCGCTAATCATGGTTCGGCCAAGAACCTGCCATTTCTGTATTCTTTTTCGAATGATGTCCGCCATGCGGCGATGGCCATGACTTCGATCATCTACATTGAAGGTGTAACGGAACGCAGCATGGAAGCTGCGTGCAATGTTGTGCGTATGGGAATGGACGACCCTTCCTCCATGTATTATATCTGTGCGGCGATTAAACATGCCGCGACGAAACACGGCGATTCGCCCGATGGCAAGCGGCTTGCGGTGGAGACGTTGAAGAAATTTGCAATCGGAAGCAAAGAAGTTTCTCTGTCAGCGGACAGGTTTATCATGGAAATTGATCCGTCATACGAGACGAGCGAGGATAGAAAGGCGTTGTTGCGAGAGGTTGCCGAGCGGCGCGTCAACGACTACCAGATCGACTACGCGACTAACGCGCTGAAGAGGATTGATGCTAAAATCCAGTCTGAAAGGAAGGGGGATTGAGCATGGCGGCATCAGCGCTGTTGTCATCACTTTGCCTCGCCGCGTCCTTCGCCGTGCCGGAGATGCCGGAGGCGGAATGGGACGACACCGAGGTCGTCACGAACGCCGCGCTTCCGGCGGCGCGCGCCGATTCGCGCGTATTCGCCTTCTCGCTCGAACTCGACGCGACGGCGAGCAACAACGTCGAGGTCGCGTTCGGACGCGACGCGGACCACGACGGCGTTCTTTCGCGAGCCGAGGCGGATCTGCTCGTCGGATGGGACTGCGGCGAATGGAAGGTCGTCGACTGCGCCACGGGCGACGTAGTTCACGAGCAGGGGGTGGAAGGACGCGCCTCGCTTGAATGGCGGCTTGTGTTCAACGCGGCAAATGCGCCGCGCACGCTTTCGGCCACTACTGACGGACGCGCCGCGTTCGCCGCGCTCGCGGCAAATCCGCCGCGCTTCCTTTATTCGACGGACTGGGACATGATGCGAGTGGTCTGTCGTGGGATGGATTCGCCAAGCCCGTCGATTTCTGGTTCGATCGACAACATTCCGCTCTCGATAAGAATACGGTAGAGTCATAAGTGTTTACCTGAAACCTAATCGTGTCAATCCTGTAAATCCTGTCAAAAAAGAGAAAGGCCGAATCGCCATGAAGATTGAACTTCATCGAATCAAGATACGCGATCTTGTGGATGGATATGTCGATGACGCGGAGAGCGGCGTGAGGGGCTGCTGTGGGCTGCTCGACATAAGGCCCGCCTACCAGCGCGAGTTCGTCTACAAGGAGAAGGAGCGCAACGCAGTCATCTCCACCGTGATGAAGGGCTTTCCGCTCAATGTCATGTACTGGGTCAAGAACCCCGACGGAACCTTCGAGGTGATGGACGGCCAGCAGCGGACGATCTCGCTTTGCCAATACTACAACGGCGACTTCGCGTGGGGAGAGCTTGACCTCGCGGCAAAATACTTCCACCGCCAGCTCCCCGACGTGCAGGAGAAGTTTCTAAACTACGAGCTGATGGTCTACTTCTGCGAGGGAACTCCGACGGAGAAAATCGATTGGTTCAAGGTCATCAACATCGCAGGGCTGAAGCTCACCGCGCAGGAGATGCGTAACGCTGTCTACTCGGGCCCCTGGGTGGCGGACGCGAAGCGCTACTTCTCGAAGCCCGGGTGCGTTGCGCAGAAGATCGGCTCGCCATACCTGAACGGAAGTGCGGATAGGCAGGAGTATCTCGAGACGGCGATTTCGTGGATGGTCAACTCGCAGAAGGACAAGGCGATCGAGGAATACATGGCGATCCACCAGGGCAACGGCGAGGCGACGGAGCTCTGGCTCCATTTCCAGAAGGTCGTGAACTGGATTGAGACGCTGTTCCCGAAGTATCGGCGCGAGATGAAGGGATTGGAGTGGGGGCGGCTCTACAGGGAATTCTCAGCGAAGAGTTATAACCCGAAGGAATTGGAGCGCCGCATCGTCGAGCTGATGACGGATAAGGAAGTACAGAACAACAAAGGGATTTACGAGTTCCTTCTTTCCGGCGAGACGCGGCGCGAGAAGTTGAACCTGCGGCAGTTCGACGACGACGAGAAGCGCGCGGCATACGAGGCGCAGAAGGGTGTATGCCCTGTCTGCGGCGGGCACTTCGAGTATGAGGAGATGGAAGGCGACCACATCGTGCCGTGGTCGAAGGGCGGCAAGACCGTTTCCGAAAATCTTCAGATGCTCTGCCGCCGCGACAATGCGCTTAAGAGCGACAGGTAAGAATATGGTAAAACGCCAGCTGATAAATCTTGGTTGGTGCAAATGAAGGGTTTGTGAAATGAGCGAAAAGGCAAAGCGAGTGGTCTGGACGCTGGTGAGAATCGTGTCGGCGTTGGCAATCGGACATGTAGGATTCTTCTGCCTTACGTGGCTTTTGCCGTTGGTGATTGGCGTGGTGGCTTCCGAAATAGGTTGCCTCTGCCTCAGTGCGTTTGCGTTCTTCATGCTCAGGATTCGCCACTG
>Ga0310690_10001457_pt1 | contig 41930 bp, 50 predicted proteins | sample AusTroGonzalo_MG_2_FD_207661 | JGI IMG/M metagenome (GOLD analysis project Ga0310690, IMG submission 207661) | Bovine rumen microbial communities from tropical cattle in Woodstock, Queensland, Australia - Gonzalo_04 (v2) (version 2) | ecosystem: Host-associated > Mammals > Digestive system >... | reverse complement strand
CGTATCTGCAAACATTCCAATGCAAAATTGGTGATAAACGGTTTCGTGGCGGTGAAATGGGTGTTGGTACGGGAACCGGGAATGAATTAATCGAACTGTATCAACAATATGTGGATTTGGCGGCTGATTTGAAAGAACGCAAGGCGGCATTGGGAATAAAGGCCGGTATAGAATCCGAAGTTATTATGGATAAAGCAAATGCAGGACTGTACGATGATACGGGCAAAGGCATTGAAAACGGAACATACGCATCGTTGTATCGTGCGTCACGCGGTAATGAGAAAGATGCAAGCAAAATAAACGAACAAAAAGAATCGACGGCCACTAAATTGAAAACCGGTGCGCTTGTTGCGGCGGCGGGCGCTGTTGCAACCATGGCTGCAAATTACGCGATAAACCACGATAATAAAGATAAATCAGCAGAATTGTTAAAAGAACGCGAAAAAATAAAAACCAGATTTAATGAAATTGCAAATCAAATGGTTGATGAGTGTAATGAATTAATTCAGGAACATAAAGATTTTGTAAAAACTTTATCAGCCGATCAGTTGAAAGTGGAATATATTGCTGAATATAAAAAGGCAGTAGACGAAGCACAACCAATAATGAACATTTCAGAAATCAAGGATAGCAAGTTTTGCAAATGATGAAATTGTGTAAAATCTTTTTTATTGTATTCAGTGTTATGTGCACGAGTGTGTCGTTTGCTGATTATCCAGTGCGTATTATAGTCCAAACGCACATGCACGAACCAATTGCAGGACTAACTGTACAAACCACAAACTTGAAAAAGAATGTTTCTGCGGTCACGAATGAGAACGGAGAGGCCATATTCAAAAATAAATGCGAAAGATGGAAAGAAATTGCCCAAGAATATGCCAAAGCGTACAGGGAAAATAACAAAACAACAAAAAGACCCGTACATATCAAAATAGTAGATCAATACGGTAAGTTCAAAACACATCAATGGTATTTACAGTGGAAAAGTTCTGATCACGGCTGTGCTATAACACTGTATTTGCAAAAAGATGCGGTGAAAGAAACATTTCCAAAGCCAGAAGTATTGAAAAAACTTGCGTTGGATCCGCGAACTGGGGATGTAAAATTTTACTCGTTTTGCACAGGCCAAAAACGCCCCAGTATATGCGGAAATGGGCTTTTGGGCAAAAAAGGTACAGTTGATTGCGGATGTAGCCATAAATTCAAGAATATAGACACACAACCAAACGAAGCAATTTTGTTGGCCAAAGAATATATGTGGAACAAAGTTATATCGGAAGACGATTTCCAAAATATGGACATACAATGCCAAGCAGTACCAATTAGGTCGAAAAGCAATCAAGATTTTATAAGTTGTACCTCTGCGGGTGGTAAATATGCTTACGATTTCGAATTTGATGATATAACCGAAGGTACAGATCGTGTTGTTTTGACAGATACCGCGATGGCCTTGTGCGAACTTTATGGTGGTAATTTTAGAAACTTTTTGGGTTCTATTGGTGTTTGTGTTAAAGATAGTCCCGCAAAAACACAAAAAATGTGTAGTAAGCTTAAAGGGGCCACATACGATTTTTCTTGGACAACTGAATATAAATCTTCCAGTAAAATTGGTTCTGTATGTGTGTTTAACTATCGCGAGGCCGATAAAAAATATAATCCTAAAAATAAAATCAATGGACAAACTGTGGATATCAGAAAGTATGAAAACATAGATGTGCGTTCTTTGCCATCGTTGGAGTTTTTGATACGTCAATATGTACAAACCAAAATCGGATATAATTTAGACGCTTTTCGATGTGCAAAAGGATTTAGACAATACGGCAGCAAACATTTGTTGGAATGTCATGCATATACCGGTGGACGCGATGATGTTGTAGAATTTGTTTTTGATGATTTGAACGAATGGATTGAATTGACCTCTAATGCGGGCGAAGGTGGCGTTGGGTGTATTGGCGCGGGTGGTTCTTTTGATGGTTCGCAATGTGCCGGATTAACAAAGACACAATGCGCAGAGTTAGATAAAAAAGCCCCTGGGGGCGCGACTTGGGATGCATCAATAAATCAATGCACATTGAATGATGCGGCAAAATTGGAGACGTTAAAAAAGATTGGTGATTATGTTGTGACCGGGATAACTATTGCCGGAACCGTCGTTTTGGTGGTTGCAACCGCAGGTACCGCCGCCCCGGCAATTGCGGCATTGGCTGTGACCGGCACCAGTTTGTCTGTGGCGGGCACCGTATCAAGCAAAGCAATCGAACAAGATATTAAGCAACAGGTGGAAAAATTCAAAAAAGCGTATAACAACTGTAAAAATCAACAAGCATCAGAGCAAGGTCAATGTGCAAGGTCTGTATTACAATCATATTTTGGGTATATGGACGCGTATATATCCAAAGGGGTGTTTGATGGGCAATATGGAAAATCTTTGGATGAGATTTTTCAAGGATTAATTGAATTGACCGAACCAGAAAAAATAACAAAAGAAGAAGTAGCCGGGTATCAAACACAACTGTTCCTTGCCGAAAGTAAGGTTAACAAACTTAGTGCTGCAAAAATTGTCACGGTTGTTGGTGATTGTATGCTTATTGTTGCCGGCGGCATACAACAGGCAAAGAAAATTTTATCAAAACGCGGAATAACAATTGCCGCAGATGGGGCCGCGGTTGTCAATGCGGCACAAAAAGGCAATAAAATATCAAGATTTTTTGCAAGGGTTTATAATTTGGCTAATAAAACAACAAAACCTGTATCTAATGCTGCTAGTGTAAAATCAACTGTTGAATCCGGAATTAATGAAACAGGAAAAATTTTGTCTGCGGCCAGTTCTACGGCTTGTTGGGTAGACGGATATTTGGTTGCATGCAAGTAAAATCTTGACTTTTTATAAAGAAAGTATAATAATACGCGTGCAAATCCCAAAGATTGCCATTTAAAAACACCCTGTGTGCGGTATGCACGAGGAACATCCTCCGGCGAGTTTCGCTCTGGATGCCGGTTTTCTTTGTGGTTTAACCATATAACAAAATAAAAGGAGCAAATATATGGCAACAGTTATCAGATTGGCACGCTATGGTGCAAAAAAACGCCCTTACTATCACATTGTTGTGACAGATTCACGCAACGCACGTAATTCGGGTAATGTTTTGGAAGTCGTCGGTAAATACGACCCAATGTTGGCAAAAGATAACGACAAACGCGTCGTTCTGAAAATCGATGAATTGAAAGCCTGGTTGGCCAAGGGTGCAAAACCATCGGATCGTGTTTATAAATTTATGGTAAAGGCAGGATTGGCTACCGCTAAACCGATTCCAACACAAACAAAGAAACATTTGCCAAGTGAAAAAACACAACAAAAGGCAAAAGATAAAGCCGATAAATTAGCCAAGATTGCTGAAGAAAAAGCTGCCGCCGAAGCCGCTGCGAAAGCCGCCGCCGAAGCACCAGCAGAACCAGTCGAAGCTCCGGCCGAGACACCAGCAGAAACAGTTGCGGAATAATATGCGGAATAATATTATGATAACTGGAAATAGACCGAATTATTCAGAAAATGCTTTGCGAAATGAATTAAGCGTTGTGTTTAGTTCGGTCTATTTTGAAGACAAACAAGAACAACACATATTGTTTGACAGTTATTTTCTGAATATTCGCGGGTTTATCAATTACGCACGTAATAACGGTATTGACGAAATGGATTATATTCGCAGTATTCGATCCAAATTGTTGGAATCCCCAAAAATACACGAGATGTACTAATGAGTGCGACACACTGTCCTTTTGATGGAGATTTATGCGAGAAAAAACAACGGCATTTTGATGCGTGGCAAAAAGTTATCGTTCAAAGCAACAGTATGGTTTTTCAGCTGAATCCTGATATGTTTGCGGATTGTGTGATAGATTCAGAGGAAGAACGCGAAAAAGTATGCGATCGGTATAGAAGGTACTTATTCATTGTTAAAAAAACGTCTCGGGAGAATTATAAATGAGTGATAACACTTTTGTATGTCCGTATGATTTGAAATATTGTCCAGAAACCATCAATGGTTTGGAACGATTTGCTCAAAAAGTGCAAGAACAACTTGAATCTGAAAGCAGTGATTTAATATTTCAACCAGATGGATTTAGCACTGATGTTCCACCGTGCGAGGATAATGTCAGATTGTCCTGTGTTCGCTATTTAACATGGGTAAAAAACAATAAACATGAACAACGATAAACAAATCTTGGTTGGAAAAATTGTCGCAATGCAAGGCGTGCGCGGTGATGTACGCGTCCAAACATATACTGAAAACCCAAAGGATTTTCAAGGGTTCCAAGTGCATCCGTCTCGTTCCGCTAATGGCGGAAACGCAGCCGCGATTTTCAATCCAGATGATTTCAGGTTTATTCGCGTTGTGCCAAATACAAATGTAATTATTGCACATATTCGCGGATTTGAAGACAGAACATCGGCCGAGGCTTTGCGCGGGACTGAATTGTTTGTTGAACGCGACGCCCTGCCCGGGACACGCGCAAATGAATATTACCAGGCGGATTTAATTGGCTTTACCGTTATGCGCGATGGCGAAAATTTGGGTATAATTGAATGTTTCCAAAACTTTGGTGCGGGTGATATAATTGAAACGCGTGACGGCAATATGTATTCGTTCAAAGGCGCAATCGTAGATTTTGATAACAAAACGGTAAACATAAAATAGAAAAAGGAATTAATTTAATATGTTTATGCAGGTTGATTTTCCAATTATTTCAAGCGTAAACTGTCCAGAGGATAAAGATATAGAAACATGTCCTGTGTTGCGTTTTTTGAAAAAAGAACAAAATGTTTTAATACCTTTTGTTGTAAGAGAAGGTTGGTTGGATGGCGAGGAAAATTATGAATGCGCTTGCCCGCCAGAATCAAACGCAGATATGAGCCAATTTTTGACCATTTATACCAAGGTTCGTGAAATTTGTGACAAATGCCAAAAAGACAACCAAAAGAAAAGGTAAAATGCACTTTAATATACTGACTATTTTTCCAGATATGTTTCCGGGCACATTGGGTGCCGGGGTGATTGGACGCGCATTGGATAAAAAAATATGGTCAATGGATGTTGTCAATATTCGCGACTTTGCCATAAATAACTATGGCAGTGTTGATGATGAACAATTTGGCGGTGGCGCGGGTATGGTTATGCGCCCGGATGCATTAGGCGACGCATTGGATTTTGTTAAAAAACGCGGTAAAATCATATACTTTTCGCCACGCGGGGTGCCACTTACCCAAAAATTAGTGCGCGAATTTGCCGCGGATCCTGACGCAACATACACCCTGCTGTGTGGGCGATATGAAGGCATTGACGAACGGGTATTGGAAGAATACGACATTATGGAAGTGTCAATTGGCGACTATATATTATCTGGGGGCGAAATTGCCGCGCAAGTTTTTGTTGACAGTTGCGTTCGCGTGTTAGATAATGTGTTGGGTGGTGGTGCTGAATCTACCGCTAATGAAAGTTTCGAAATCGGGGGGTTGGAATGGCCGTTATATACCCGCCCGTCAGTATGGCGTGGACGTAAGATCCCAGAAGTCCTGCTGTCCGGTCACCACGGCAATATCGAACGGTGGCGGAAACAACAATCGGATGACATAACATTAAAGCGTCGTCCGGATTTAATAAAGGAAAACAAAAAATGAGTATCTTGAAAAAAATCGAAGAAGCCCAGGTCGCTAAATTGAAAGGGAATAAAGTTATCCCGAATTTCAAGGCTGGCGATACAGTTAAGGTTCATGTAAAAATTAAGGATGGCGACAAATTCCGTATCCAAATGTTCGAAGGTGTCGTTATCGCGCGCGATGGCGGAAATGGCAATAATGCATCGTTCACTGTGCGTCGTGAATCTTATGGTGTTGGTGTAGAACGCAAGTTCCCATTGTATTCACCGGCTATCGAAAAAATTGAAAAAGTACGTATCGGTCGTGTTCGCCGTGCAAAATTGTTCTTTTTGCGCAAATTGTCCGGTAAAAAGGCACGTATCGTGGAAGATTTGGCCGCTACATCTGCGGAAAAATCTGCTAAATAATTTTGTTTTATATCGGGGGGATAATGATTATGAAATTTTTATACAAATGTTTTATTTTCGTTATACCCCTGCTTTTTTTGTCTGAATCTGCATATTCCTATATCGATAAATCAACTGCGGTTGTGCATGTGTTAAACAAAGCGGCCGGCAAAGTTCATGTTGTCCGGGTGCCCGTGGGATATTCTGTGAATACGGAAAAATTGAATATTGCGGTGCGCAAATGTATGCAATCAGATCCTTTTGATGCTGAAAATTATTTTGCTTTTGTCGAGATTTCTGAATCAAACACAGGTCAGATTTTTGGCGGATGGATGAACCGAAATGAACCTGGTAAAAATCCATTGCAAAGCCCAGATTATGATGTGTGGTTGGTAAATTGTGAATAAAAAGGAGGGACACATGGATAAAATCGTCGTTTTTTTAAGAACAAACTTTAAATTAATTATTGGAATTGCGGTGTTGATTGTGGTGATTCCCCTGTTCTTTATGGCACAATATAAAACGACAAGTTTAGAAAATAGTGATTTGCAAAAATGGACTGAAAGTTCTATGGAACGCAAGGCTGCAACAGTTCAAGTTTTAGCCGGCGATACAAAAAACACCGATTTAATTGTGCAATGCGTTGATAAAATGTCTACATTTAATGATTCTGCAGAATTTGCTGTACGTGATGCTGTCAAATTGTGCAACATGGGTATCCAATTGCGGGAAAACAATTAAAACATGAAATTGTATGCCATAGTATTATTGGCATTGATGTGTGCTGCATGCACGCACAATGCGACGATTGGTGATCAATATGTTGGTAAACTATACCAAAATAATCCTTTGGGCGAAGATATCGCACCGGACGCTGACCCAATTATCAGATTTGATGCTTTTGATTGTACCACCTTTGTCGAAACCGCTTTGGCGGATGGTAATGTCGACAAATTAAATAAAATTCGGTATAAAAATGGTGTTATAAATTTTATGAATCGCAATCATTTTATTGAAACAGATTGGTTGGAAAACAATTCTGATTTTGTCGCAAATGTTAGTCCACAATACGCTTTGACCGCAACACGTCATGTTATAATAGACAAGAAAAAATGGTTCCGAACCGTATATAATATTGACACTGATTTTGCGCGACGTGATATTGATTTAGAATATATTCCATATGCCAATGTGAACAATATTCATATATCTGAACCGATGATTGTGCTGTTTATCATAGATAACAAGCAAATTCGCAATAAAATCGGCACAGATTTGGCAGTGCGACATATGGGTTTTTTATTACCTGATGGGCGTTTGCGTCATGCTTCACAGACGTTGAATCGCGTCGTAGATGTTGACTTTTATGAATATGTTAATACAATGGTAAAAAATCCAAATAATTTAGGTATAGTATTGGTGGAAATAAAAAAATGATAGCAGACGATACTCTTATTAAACTTGATATGGGCACGATGCGCAGTAATGCCGCAACGGATAAAGATGCCGTTTTATGTCTGGGCATTGAATCATCGTGCGACGAAACGTCTGCGGCTATTGTTGATTCGAACAGAAATGTATTATCGCATATTATTTATTCCCAAATCCCAGAACATCAAAAATATGGTGGCGTGGTGCCTGAATTGGCCGCACGCGCACATATTTTGGCCATTGATACCGTTATTCAACAAACCCTGAAAGCGGCCGGGAAAAGCATTCAAGATATAGATGTTATTGCGGCTACGGCGGGGCCTGGATTAATTGGTGGTGTTTTGGTTGGTTGGATGGCGGCAACGGGTATCGCACAATCGACACAAAAACCGTTGGTGGCCGTGAATCATTTAGAAGGACACGCATTGGTACCACGTTTATCTGCCACAGCAGCAAACGGTACGGGCAAAGGCGCATCGGTTGATTTCCCTTACCTTTTAATGTTGGCTTCTGGTGGGCATTGTCAGATTTTATTAGTACGTGGTGTTGGGCAATACGAATTAATCGGACAAACAATTGATGACAGCGCCGGCGAAGCGTTTGATAAAGTATCAAAAATGTTGGGGTTGGGATATCCCGGTGGCCCGATTGTTGATAAACGTGCCGGATTGGGAAAAGGTAAACGCTTTCATTTTCCACGTCCATTGTGCGATAAACCCGGGTGTGATTTTTCGTTCAGTGGAATAAAAACCGCGGCACGCATTATGCTGGACAAAAACACAGAACCAATGACAGATGAATTTATAAATGATTTTTGCGCTTCTTTCCAGGCGGCAGTTGTGGATTGTATTATTAACAGATTAAATCATGCGATGGAAACAGATATCGTTAAAACCGTTGCACCAAAAACTTTGGTTGTGGCCGGCGGGGTCGCTAAAAATAGCGCTATACGTGCCGAAATGGAAAATTTAGCTGCGAAGCACAATATGATATTTGCGGCACCACCAATGAATTTATGTACAGATAATGGCGCAATGATTGCGTGGGCCGGGATTGAAAATTGGCGCATTGGAAATATTGTGCGCGAGCCAATTGCACCCCGCCCCCGTTGGCCATTGACAGAATTATAAAGTATGTGAATTTTGGTGTGTATTTGCAATAACCGCGCCATACGCATTGGTTATTTGTTTAATATTTTGGTGTAATATATTAACAAAAGCATTGGATTTATTTGGATAAGCAATCATTGATTCGCCTGTTCTGCGAACATCACGCAAAGCATTAAATAAAGTAATCATTGCGGGATTTGATTCTGTACGCACATCGTTTTGTTTTAATAATGTTTTGTAATATTTTAATAATTTATTGGTATCCAACCATGGTAATTTAATCAAATCATGATTGAAAATATATTCTATGGATTTATAGTTTGCCTCTGCAAAATCAAGGAAAGACACGGTACCTGTTGCCGCATCATAAAACATATTATTTTCATTCATATCGCCGTGAAAAAATACAAATGAAGATGTCATTTCTGGGTGCGATTGAAAGAATTTATACGCGTTATTTATTTGAGCAATTTCGTTTTTATCCAAATACCCAGATATATGATTTACGACATCATCAAAAGTCAATCCATCTTCATTTATTTGTGCCAATTGTTGTTGCATGGTTAAAATCGGCCGACAATGGTTCATATCATATACGAAATTTGCCAAAGATTTGTAAATTTTATCCTGATTTTCTATTGATAATGAATCAAAAACATCCTTGGTCAATGCGCCACCCGGGGCGCGTTGTTCACGAACATGTGGATTTTCCATAGACGGGTTTATTTCTGTAATTTTTGGAATAAAATAACCACCCAATCGATTTGGGTTTGCCAATAAAAATTTAACCGTTATATTTGCATGCCGTTGTTTTTGCAGCCAAACCTTTATATATTCTGGCCGTGTTGTGGTTGGCATTTTAACAACGCCATCACCGTCAGTATCATTAATAACAATACTTTCACGCGGTTTATTTGTATTTATATATTTGGCATCTTTTGTATCAATCATGTGTTTTATTATACTATACTAATTATCGGATTGCAATTTATTATAAAATTTGGCATGGTTATCTGTGTAGACAAGGATATTATATTGTTATCTGAAAAAGATATTTTATACAGAAATGCCACGCAAAAGTTATTAGATACAATTGCGCATATGAAATTAGAACCCACAGAAAAAGATACCGCGGTGCATTTGACACAAATGTTCAGGTCGGCTTTTCAATCACCAGATGTCAAGAAAGCAACACTGGGACCGGATATCCAAGAAATTGGCGACACAAGTATATTCAGGTATGATTCAGAAGGTTTTTGTCGCGCGTCCAGTATTGCTTTTGCAAACATAATCAACGATAAATCGAACAATTGGCAGGTACGGTATATAGACGAATTATGGACATTTGGCCCGCATCATTATTTATATCACAAACCTTCTAAAACCGTGTTGAATTTAACATTTGACCAGTTTGTCGTTGACGGAATTCAACAGATTCCCTATGATATGGGACGCGTTGTACCAGATAAATATAAAAACGATGTTATGGCACAACGTTTTATAAAGGCAATAAAAAATCATCAAGCAAATAAAGAATAAAATATGCAGAAACCAGAACCTTTTGTTAAACCAGATATGATTTTTAGTGTGACGGATGCGTCGTCATTATTAAAAACTGTTGTTGAAACTGCTTTTCCAACGATACGTGTGCGTGGTGAATTATCGGGCATTACGCGTGCGACTTCGGGACATATTTATATGTCGATAAAGGATGCTGGCGCGGTTATAAATGTTATTATTTGGCGCAGTACGCCCGTGCCTTTTAAGTTAGAAGAAGGCATGGAGGTTATTGTCACTGGTAAATTTACAACATACCCTGCCCGCAGTAATTATCAATTGATTGTTAGCGAAATCGAAATGGCGGGTGTTGGCGCAATATTAAAAATGCTGGAAGAGCGGAAACGCAAATTGGCGGCCGAGGGATTGTTTGATGAATCACGCAAAAAAACATTACCAAAATTGCCACAAACAATCGGCGTTGTGACAAGTCCCACAGGCGCCGCATTTCAAGATATACAAAACCGCCTGCGTGAAAGGTTCCCGGTGCATGTATTATTGTATCCTGCAACCGTCCAGGGAGAAACCGCTGCGCGTGAGGTTGCAGCCGGCATTGAATATTTCAATAAAATGAATAATGTTGATGTTATTATTGTTGCACGCGGTGGTGGGGCATTGGAAGACCTGTTGCCATTTTCCGAAGAAATTGTTGTGCGTGCCGCGGCCGCAAGTCATATTCCGTTGATATCGGGCGTGGGTCATGAACCCGATTGGATGTTGATTGATTTTGCCGCTGATGTGCGCGCACCAACGCCAACCGGGGCGGCAGAAATGGTTGTACCAACAAAATTGTCATTGATTCAAGATTTGGATAACTTGGCACACAGGTTGGATACTGTATTTGCTACGCGTTTGGTTGGTATAAAGCAAAAAATTGAAAACATATCTATTAAAAGTCCAAAACAGGTCGTTATGGAATGGGGACAAAGAATTGATGATAGTGTCCGGACCATGGAATTAATTGTTTCTAATAAAATGAATTTGGCACGGCAAAAATTGGTGGCTGTTGTTGCATTGCCAAACATATTAACCAACAAGATGAATATGATGACCCAGGCAGTGGCTCATTTAAGCAATATGTTGCAATCATTAAGTTATAAAAATGTTTTGGCACGTGGTTATGCAATTGTACGCGATAAAAATAATAATATTATCAGCACTAGTTCCGCAGTTCCCGCCAGTATAGAATTTAGGGATGGAGTAATAAAATTATGATTTATACAGGATATTGGGCCAAGGTACCCGAATATGAACAAAATCAATTAATCCCTGTTGGAATTTCGGGGTGGTCGCCAGATGGTTGGACAGGAAAAACGTATAAAAAGTTAGCACCAAAGTATGCGTGGTGGAAAGAATGGCACGATAACAATTTGTCCGAACAATGGTATATAGAAAAATATAAAGAAACTGTGTTAAATGTATTAAATCCAGTTGTTGTAGCTCAAGAACTGCAAAGCATGGGCAAAAATGTTGTTTTATTATGTTTCGAAACCCCAGATAAGTTTTGTCACCGGCATTTAGTGGCAGAATGGTTGAACGCACAAACAACATTTGATGTACGTGAATACATATTACAATCCCAGCAAATGCGCATGTCTTTTTAATTGACACGCGGTTGATTTGTGATATATATAGTATTGAAAAGAGAGGTATTAGAATGGTTTTTGTAAAATACGAAGTTCATCAGGCATTATCAGAACAAGATGAAATGCGATTAAACCAGATTTTAAGCAGTAATTGTTCTGTGACTTGTAATTCTTGTTTTTTATATGATTGTTATAGCATTAGTAAAGATGGGAAATTGGTTGGTGGCCTGGACGCCGAAGGAACAATACACAATGGCGGTGTTCATACTTATGAATTATATTTGAACGATATGCCTGCTAATACCCGCAGAATGGTTGCGAAAATATCATGGCACACAACCAACGCAAGACATAATAAACCAGATGGAGTCAAAAAGTTTTTGGCTTTTTCCAAACGAATAACCGCATTGGAAAAACAACAAAGTCAAGTTATGCAACGGTCTGCATAAATGTTCGCCCAAACGGGCGATTTTTTTATCAAACCTGATTATCTTGACAAACAATGCTTTTTTGCTACGATTTTATTGAGCAACCAATCAAAAGGAGGCCCAAAATGACCGAGATAATTTGTTTAACACAAGAACAAAAAAGAGATTTGTTAAGCGCAGTAAATGATAAACGTTTGCGCACAGATATGGTTCCTGGAAAAAATATGCGCAATTATACATTAAGCAACAAACAAAATGTCGTTGTTTATTCTATCGAAGCATATAACAACCAAAAACGCATTGTAAAACATAATGACCGGGTTATAGCCGACTCTTCGACTTTTGGAACAAATATGGCATTATTAAAAGAAATAAACTTTATTCTGTCTTTATTGATAAATAGATACACCCAAGAAATAAATACAGCCGTACGTACCGGCAAACGCAGATAAAGAAACGCCCGTTTGGGCGTTGTATTTTAATTCTTTATCAATGTTTTTGCCGTTGCAATGGATTCAGGGGTAATTTCGGCACCACTGATTATTCTGGCGATTTCATTTATACGATCGTCACCCATAATTTCGGTGACAGTTGTTGTCGTTTTATCATTTTCACTGTATTTTGCAATTTTGTAATGACGATCAGCAAAACCTGCAACCTGGGCCGAATGAGTGATGACCAGTGCCTGGGAGCATTGTGCCAATTTATTCAAACGCAATCCCACAGCGGATGCGGTTGCGCCACTGATACCGGTATCAATTTCATCAAATACAAATGTAAGGCAATCCGCCCCGCCCGCCAGTACAACACGCAGTGCCAACATAAAACGCGCCAATTCACCCCCAGATGCCGATTTATTTAATGGTGCAAATGGTGTTCCCGGATTTGTTTTTATCATAAACAAAACATCATCAATGCCATTTGCATTTGGCGCAACATTTTTTATTTCAACCATAAAATCAGCCGACCCCAGTTTCAAATCCGGTAATTCGGTTAAAATTCTGTCACGCATTGCCGTGGCCGCATCATGGCGCAATACACTTAAATCACCTGCATATGCATTAAATTCTTTTTGGGCAACAGTTAATTCTTTTTTCAATTTTTGTAATTCTGCATCTGAATTATCGATTGTATTTAATGCAGATTCCATTTCAGCCAATTTATTTGGCAATTCGTCAGCCGAAACGCGATGTTTACGCGCAGCGGCACGAATAGCAAACAAACGTTCTTCGATTTCGTCGATTGTGCCAACATCTGTGGATTCTGGTTTTATTTCGCCCGATACATTTGCAACAGTTTGTGCCGCATCATATAACGCATCAATTTGTGATTGGTACGGATTTTCACCATCGCCATGCACGCGTTCCAAAATATGTGCAACAGAACAGATTAAAGAATCCAAAGAATTTCCATTTGGCGACAGTGCACTTTGCGCGTCATTTAATATTGCAGCATTTTTTTCAGCATTCATCATATTTGCACGTGCGGCCGCCAATTCTTCCTCTTCTCCGGGGCGCACTTTTAAGGCGCGCAATTCAGCAACATTATGTTCCAAAAATTCGCGTTCAATTTCAGATTTAGACACCAAATCTTGTAATTCTGCGATTTTTGTTTCAATGGTATGAAGGCTGTTATAAGCCGCGCACGTGGCATTTTGTAATTCTGCAAAATTTGGGTTATACAATGCGGCAAACGCATCCAACGTCGGTCGATGGGTTGCCGGGTTTAATAATGTATGATTGGCAAATTGACCATGAATTTCAACAAGTGCATCACCAATTTCTTTTAATATACGAACAGATACCGGCGTGTCATTTACCCATGCACGACTTTTTCCATCCGCACCAAGCGTACGTCGCAAAACAACCATACCGTCAAAATCTATACCATTTTCATTTAATATTTGCCGTACATTTGTACCAACAGTATCAAATTCAGCCGTGACAGATGCCATTTCGCACCCATGACGAATAAGGCCAGTATCACTGCGCGCACCCAATGCCAAAGATAGTGCATCCATCAAAATACTTTTACCAGCACCCGTTTCGCCGGTTAAAATATTTAAGCCCCCACCGAATTCAAGATTCAGTTTTTCGATTAAAACTATGTTTGAAATATGCAGGCTTGTTAACATACCCAGATTATAGCCGTATTTATCTTGAAAATTCAAGTTTTTTATATATTTTCCAATGTCCAATTATGCAACCACAAAATATGACCAGATATTTTATATTTTGGGTAAATTTGTTTTAATAAATCCATGTATTCATGTAATTGAGATTTATATTTTGCGCGGAATTTTTCCGTATCGGTATCTGTTTTATAGTCCAAAACACGTACTGTTTTAGTTGCGTCGTCAACAACCAACCTGTCGATACGACGACTGATAAAATGTCCATTTACAATGCCTGCAACGGGAACCTCGGTTTGAGAATTATCAACAAAAAAAGATTGTAATTCATCACCGCCAGACATAATTTTTTCAATTAAATCTGCATCACCCATATTGGGCGACCCGATGCGTACATGTTGTAATTTGGCGTGCACAGTCCGCCCGACATTTGTTGCAAAATCTGCGGATTGTTTTTTTTGTATAAAATCGTTTAATTTATTATTCATGTTCAATCCTGATATATTCTTGACCTTCGACTGGCTTATAAATTTCTGCAAAAACGCGCCACAAATTTGCATGCCATGAAATATCATTTGGGTTTTTGTTTGGTGTATATCCATATATATATAATTCATCTCGGGCACGCGTCATAGCAACATACAACAAACGATAATATTCGGCAATGTGTTCTTGGGATTGTTTATTCAATGCAGCACACACAGGTTCTGTTTTAGTAGTCCCCGTTGTCAACCATAGCCAAGGCGTTCTGAAATCCGTATCGTTATCAATTGGCAATTTAACGATTTTATCTGTATCTGGGGTACGAACAGTATCAATTAAAAATACCACGGGTGCTTCTAAACCTTTACTGCCATGCACCGTCACAATACGCACCCCAGATGCGGCATCCATATCACGTTTAACCTCGGCCCCGCCGGTTATGAACCATTTCAAGAATTCCTTTAATGTGCCACTTTGTGTTCTTTCATATGCCAAACAAATTGTCATAAATTCTTCCAACGGATCTATGATTTGGTTTCCCAATGCCGCAATCATTTTTTTGCGTGTATTATTATTTCGCAAAACCGTATTGAAAAACGAATAAGGTGCCAATTTTGCAGCCGCAGCAATTAATCCGGATAAATCTGTATGCACATCCATATTAAACGATGCAAGCAAATCGTATACAGACGGTATTTGTTGTGAATTGTCCGCGTCCGACCGTTGTATTGCGCGCACAGCATCGTTTTTCAATTTACAAAGTTTATAAATATCATTTTCAGAAAACCTGTATAACGGGCTTTTCAACACGCAACACAATGAATAATCATCGCTTGGGGTTAAGCAAAATCGAGTTAAATTTAGCAAATCACGAATTGCCGGGAAATTCGGCAATACGATACGATCACTGCCTGCGACATTTATATTGCGTTTTTTCAATTCCAAAACCAAAGGATTCACAAATGGACGGCGATTTTGGACCAAAACCATTATATCACTGGCTTTATATATTCCGGAATCAATCAAAGTTTTGATTTTATCGGCAATGATTTTTACATAATCATGAACATCGTTATTGGTCAACCCCTTGGCATTTAAACGATGCAATTCAACCGCACCTGTACCGCCACCGATTCTGAAACATTTATGAGTTTGATTGATAAACCCACTGATATTTTTAACCGTATCGTCATCAAAAAGTGTATCAACCGCGTAAAGCACAGATGACAAAGAACGAAAATTTTGATCCAATGGAATATCACGAATTACACGATAATTATTTTCTATTTGTTTTGCGATATCATCACGACTTTTGATAAATGCCACCGGATCGGCCCCTTGGAATCCATAAATTGATTGTTTGGTATCGCCAACAACGAATAAAGAACGCGGTAAATCTGTGGCATCGCCATTATCAAAGAAATCACCGGTCAACATGCGAATAATATCCCATTGGGCGGGACTGGTATCTTGGGCTTCATCAACTAAAATATGCGACAGCGATACATCCATTTGCGACAAAACCCAACCCATCGTTTCAGGATTACTGAATAATTTACGTGTATATAAAATCAAATCCTCGAAATCTAAAATATTACGAGCACGTTTAATATCCATATAACTTTGCGCAAATGCAGCCGACAAATCAAACAAAGCAATCGTATCATCAAATATTTTTTTGTTTTCAATATATTCGTTCAGATTAAAAACCCTGTCCTGTTCGGCCATTAAAAAATCTTGTTTTGCAATAACAGAATTTTTTGTACCAACCTTGGTTAAATACACAGATTTATATTCATCAAAATCAATTAAATTTTTGATATATTTTGTGGTCGCATCAATAATATTTTGCAAATATTTTGGCGGATTTTTTGCATCCATTTTTTCATGCGCAATTGCGATTATATTTTCAAGGTTTTGCACCGGTATTTTTGTCGAAACCATATTGTTGATGCGTAAAAATTTTGCAGTTTGCTCAACAAAATATTCGCGATATTTAATTTTATTTGTAATCATAAAAAAATCTTTGTAATGGGCACTTAAAATTCCCAATAATTTATCAATTGCGTATTCAGAAACACACGTTAAAATGTGTGAAAATGCATTTTCGGTTTGGGTATCTTTGGTTGTCAAAACCATATCATTAAAAGCATCCCATAACAGCACACGACTGTCCGCATCAGAAACCAATTTCCATGCCGGCGAAATACCTGCCTCAATCGGAAAACGGTGTAAAATTTCTTCACAAAAGCCATGGATGGTTTTTATCTTTAACATATCAGGTTTGTCGATATATGTGAAAAAAATCCCACGCGCATGTGCAATATCGTCATCCGTAATTTGTTTATTTGTCGCAACGCCGTCCAGCAAAACACGCAAATCATCATCAGATAACAAAGCCCAGTTTTTCAATTCGCCTAAAATACGATTGCGCATTTCGCCCGCACCGGCGTTTGTATAAGTCAGACACAAAATCCCGGACTTTGTCACATCAGGCGTTCGAAACAAAATACGCAACAAACGTCCCGTCAAAACACTGGTTTTTCCGGTACCCGCATTTGCCTGGACCCAAACATTTTCACGCGGGTCGGCCGCACGATTTTGATCCGGCGAAAGTTCTTTCTTTTTTATCATTTTATGCGATTTATCATCTTGCTTTCTGTGTTTTATTTTAGTATATATTCATAAGCACTGCAAGGTCTATATATAAATACGGGGAGAAAAATGCCAATCACACAAGTTTTACTGATTATATTATGTTCAATTTGCTTTTTATTATTGGTTGCTTTGGGCATATCGTTTTTTATTTCACACAAAAGTCAAAAGGTTATGGAATCATTACTGACGATTTTGACCCAACCAGAACGGGCGCAAATCGCCGACGCATCCCGTGTATTAAGCAAGATTTTGGCCGACGAAATCGCAAAAATAAACGCCGGATTCCAAGTTATCCAGGATACCCTGCAATACCAAATTCAGACAGCCGAAACATTACACAAATCTTTGACCACACAAAATGACACACTGGTAAACACCGCAGACGAGGCAACAAAAAAAGTTGCAAATATGTCCCAAAGGTTGGAAAACACTGTCAATGGATTACAAAATATTGTGGAATCTGAATCTTGGAACACTGTTGCAAATTCTGCTGATAAATTCAGTGCTGGTATAAATGATATGCTGACCCAGATTGACACAACCACAACCGATGTAAATTCCCGTATTGATAATATACAAACACAAATGACGAATTGGATTGAATCTGGCAAAGAATTAAATAATGAATTGAGTACCAATTTTACAAATAATACGAACCAAATGAAATCTTTGACCGATGAATCAAATACGATGAAGGAAGCATTGAGTGAGTTAAACAAATCTGTGGCGGACGGATTTGACGGAATTAAAACTTCGGCCGCTGGATATGAAGATGTTTTAAGAACTAACGATAAATTTATGAATGACCATTTGGTAAAGTTAGACGCGTACAGCAAACAAGCAAAAAAACAATTGGTGGCCCAGGCAAATACATTAACCAATACCGCAAACGTAGTCGCCAGCCAGGTTCAATTAGCAGAAACTTCGATTGATAAACAAACACGCAAATTGACAGATGCGGTTGATACATTGATGACATCGGCAACAACAACCGAGGCTTCTGTACGCGGCGTTTCAAATGAATTGTCGGGATTGACAAACCACTTTAATGATGAAATCAAAGATTTTGCAACTTCGGTTGTTTCCGAGATTAAAACTGTATCGGGTGTTGCAAACGTTACGTTGGAAAATACTAAAACTGCGGCAAATGCATTTTCTGAATCTGTAAAGACTATGGCGACAGGTGTGCGCGAGACATTGATAGAAATGAATACGGCACACACACAATTGTCAGGCCAGTCCCAGAATTTAATTAAATTGTCTGCGGACACAACCGCACAATTAGAACCTTTATCTGCATTGATTGAAAAGTATTACTCTGCCCTGCCCGACTTATCGCGCACTTCGATTGAAACCAACGACAATCTGAACAAAATTGTGGCAAATATGGATAAAAATATTGCGATGATTAAACAGGCGGTTGCAGATTCCACCGGTGCGATTGCTGAATCTTCTGCAAAATTAGAGGATTTGGCCGGACAATCACGTCAACAAATGATTGATTTAATGTCTGATTACGCCAAGGCCGTGAACACATTACAAACATTGAATAAACAAATGATGGTTGCACGCGCAACGGCCCCGATGGAGGCAATAAAATCTGCCCCACGTGCGGCGGTTGCTGCGGCCAGTGGTACCGATTTCTTGAAAAACATAGATTTTGATAAATTACATGACTTATCTATGGATTTAACCCAGGCAATTGGGGCAGAAATCCCGGATGTTGTATGGAAAAAATACCATGACGGGGATAAATCTATATTTTCTAAATGGTTGGCCAAGATGCTTGCTGCGTCCGATAAAAAGCAAGTTCGCGATTTGTTGAAAAATGACACTATTTTCCGATCCCAGGCGTCCCAATTTGTACGCGGATTTGATAAAATTATAGAGGCAGGATTGCATACCGACACACCAGATGCCGTAAAATCTAAATTATTAAAAACCGATGTTGGAATGATTTATACGCATTTGAAAGGGAAATAAAAAATAATAAAGCCCAGGTAAGGCATTTTTATTTCAGATTTCTTTGAGCCAATGATGCGACGATTGTTTGTAATCCAAATTTTCTCTTTGCTATTTGTTGTTTCCATGCAGCAATTATATTTTCATCCACGCCAATAATATCATCTAGTTTGTTTTCTATGTAAAGTGGTACAAATGATTTAGACGTTAAATTGGTGCCCGACAGATAGATTTTGCCACCAATGTTGTACGGCATTCCATGCAGGGAGTTTAATGGATTGCTGTTAAACTTACAATGTCCCGAAACAGAATATGGAGCCCCATCAGCAGTAGATAATTTGTTGCACGGACATATAAAATCACCGTTGATTGTTACGGTTGACATGTCTGGCAGTTTATCTAAATCCATAGCACTCAGGTCTATTGTGCCGTATGATACGAAATTTTTAGGTAAATCAAACACGTCGTATAAAACCCCATCTTGTTTTATATATGCAATTAATTTATTCCAACCGTTGGCATCTGGAATATCTAATTTTTCTTCACGCATAAGTGCACGCAAGGCTTTTCTTAATTTTATGTCGCATGGCACACGATTTTTATAACCATAACATTGGACTATTTTACCATCATTTACTTCCAGAGTCAGGTGCGGAACACCGCGATAATCACGTATAGAATATATTTGTACATTTTCTTTGTGTACTTGATTATCATAATAACCATCACCAGCACAATGATTTAGCATACTACCTTCAAAATCCAGTGCTTCGGGGGTAAATAATTGAACAACATAATAATCAGGACCACAATTCATTATTTTATATGTGCCTTTTTCAGATATCCTGAGATTGTTTTCTTTGATTTTTTCCTTTTGTAATTTTTCTTTATACCACTGTTTTGCTAATTTCAGTACCGAACGATAATCTTTATACTGATTACAACTTTTCAAATGATCAAAGCGCACAAAAATAGAGTGATTTGTCCTGATTGCATTCATCATTTGCATATCTATATAATCCTTTGCAACAGAATACAAAAAGTCACGAATTAAATTTATATGTTTTTTTGTTTTATCATCTAATTTGTTTGCATCAAATTGTTTTGGAAATATCGTAGGCATCAAATAAGGACGAATACGTTTATAAAAATATTGATATAACATTCCGCGAATTATTATATCTTGCTCTTGTTCCAGTTCATCAAGACTGAACTCTTGTTTGCGAATTTGGCGATATTCTGTTTTTTCTATTTTGCCACAGAATAATAATTTATTAAAGTAATTATCCAAAGATACAGGAGATGATTTTTGGAACTTTATTAATTCTTGGGTTAATGCTTTGATTTCAGTATTTCGCGGAGAATCATCTAAACATTTTACTGTTAATTGCATATTATTATTTATCAAAATCGCATCATACCCGCGCGCAACCAGCATATTATATAATTTAATTGTGGCATCTTGATTATATAACGTGATTGCATAATGTATAAACTTTTGACTTTTATCCCAATTCCAACCACGAAAGATAAAGTTTTGCATAGTTTTATCGTCTGGCGTTTCAAGTGGAATAATAGAATAAGCACCATTATCATCAAAATCAATCATAGAATGTATGTGAAAATCACATAACAAATTCAAACGAATTGCATTTGCCAGCTTTTCATTGTCGCAAAACAGTGTAAATCCTGTTGTTATCTCAGAATTTACGCTTTGCATATCTGGCAAAAATTCAATAAAATCGTTTGTCATATAATATTCTGTACCTTGACCAAAACAATAACACAACACATTGTTTTGTCAATACATTTCGCTTTATATTCGATTTGAATGATTTTGTGTTATCTTTGTAATTCGGATCTGATTTGCATTAAAGTTTTTCCAATGCGGTTTGCCCCACACCCAATACCAAATCCGCACTTGTAACATACAGGACAAGATTTTATCAACATCGCATCCCCTGTTTGTTTTAACATTTCGGCCGCTGCTGGGTTTTGGGCGAATTTGGCACGCAGTCCACGTTCCATTATATCAAATTTATTTTTATCAAAGTCAGCCCGGCGATTTGTTTTGTATTCTGGTGTTTTTGTTAATAAACGCGCGTCGTCTGGATTTTCCAAATTAATAATTGTATTAAACCGTATATCCGTCGCATAAAATTTCATTGCTTGGTAATAATGTTCGGCACTGGGGAAAGTGTAATCTTTACCATCAACAGACATTTTGATTGGAAATTTAGCCAAAGGACTTAAAAACCAATATTGGCCATCAGGTGTACAAAATCTGATCTCTGGGGGCATACATAACTCCTTTATATACGTAATTATTTTGTATTTTGTGCAGATTGGACAAGTTTAATTAAATCTAAATTTGGTTTATTATCGCGGGGCATTGTTATGTAATCAACATTCACATGGGCGTCAATAAAATCTTGGCGGGTACATGTGTTTTTACGGCGGACGTCCAAATCGTTTGGCATTGTTGCACGCTGGGCTGCGATTGCAAAATTATCTATATTCGTTGTGAACCATGCAACGCGAAAATCATATTTTTCTGTTAATTTATGCGATATAAACCAATCCATTAATTCGCGGGTATAACATGGCTGAATCACATCGTAAATCAAGTTTTTGCCAATATTTTGTTCAATCTCGAACTCTGGGATACCGTATAACCATTTTGGTTCGCCAGGTTTCCAAAATGCCCTGTTCACAAACAGGTATGTGGCAAATTTTTCGTTATCGAAATATTGTTCATCGCGAAAATAATATTGGACACCTTCGGATTCACCGTCGCGCATTGGGCGTGTAGTGGCCGAAATCAAATTATGAAAAGTATTACGTGGGACTATATTTTCTATAAAATATGTTTTGCCCGTACCGGACAAACCATTGCAGAACAAGAGAATATTTTTAGACATTTACATTTCCTTTACTTTTCTCTCTCTTGCTTTTTTGGTTTGCCGGCGACAAAACTAATCTTCCTCTAAGAAACTACGTAATTTGCGAGCACGTGTCGGGTGTTTCAATTTATTCAGCGCCTTTTGTTCAATTTGGCGGATACGTTCACGAGTCACGCCGATGTATTCACCAACTTCTTCCAATGTGCTGGTTTTATTAGTGCTCATACCAAAGCGTTGACGCAAAACCGTTTCTTCCTTGGGGTCCAATTCAGACAGAATTTGAGTCACAATTTTACGTAAATTTTTTTGCGCCGCTGAAACGAACGGATTTTTCGCTGTTTCATCCGCAATGATTTCGATACGGGAACTGTCGTCTTCGGTTCCAACGGGCGCCTCCAATGAAATTGGTTTCAGATTCACTTTCATAGCCTTATGAATCTTGTCGATTGGCAAATAGATGATTTTCGACAATTCTTCGGCGGTTGGTGTACGACCGTATTTATGCATAAACTGGCGCGAGGCACGTTGAATTTTGTGTATATTATCAATCATGTGCACCGGGATACGAATTGTGCGTGCCTGGTCGGCGATGCTGCGTGAAATACCCTGTTGTATCCAGTTTGTAGCGTATGTTGAAAATTTATTACCCAAACGATAATCAAATTTATCAACAGCCTTCATCAAACCTATATTTCCATCTTGGACTAAATCTGAAAAATCAAGTCCCAAGCCACGATTGCTGGACTTTTTTGCAAATTTGATAACAAGGCGCAAATTAGCCTCTATCATTTCGCGTTTGGCACGGGCAGCCTCACTTTGTCCACGACGAACCAATTCCACAACCTTTTTATATTCGGATGTCGGTTGACCGGTTTCGTTTGCGATATTTGTTATATCTTCTTGGATTTTCAAGATTTCTTTTTCACATTTTTTCGCAAAGTTCGCCCAAACTGGATTTTTATGTTTTTGTAATTTTTTTACCCAATTACGGTTGATTTCGTTACCAGTATATTCGGCTAAGAAATCTTCGCGCTTAACCTTGTTCGCCATGGCCAAACGCAATAATTTACCTTCCAATCCCATCAATAATTGGTCGCGTTTGGTTAATTGTTCCAAAATTTCAGAAATACGGTCATCATTCAAACGGATTTTACTGACATTTTCGAACAGTTCCAGGCGCATTTTGTTGTATTTCTTTTCCAAATCTTCATCGGGTTTATTTGACGTAAGCAAATTGGCCAGACGATTTGCCTGCAATTTTTGCATATTGTTGAATATGCGTTTAATTTTAGTGAACAATTCTGTAATCAATGGCATTATGGCATCTTCCATAACAGGAATTGGAACACCCGAAGATCCGCGCGGGGTGTCTTCTTTCTTTACACCATCTTCGTCTTCATCATCTTCTTCGTCTTCTTCATCATCTTCGATTTCAGTAGATTCTTCCAAATCATCCAAATCGTCATCGTTTAATTCGTCGACATGCTCTACACCCTTGGACTTTAACGTTTCAGAAATTGCCGCAATGTTTTTTTGTTCGGTTTCAGAAGAATACATAACTTCCAAGTTAATGATATAACGTAAACGGACTTCTTCGTTCATTAATTGTTGATACCAATCCAACATTGCCTGGATTGTCATTGGGCTTTCGCACAAACCATAAACCATTAAACGAGACGCGGCCTCTATGCGTTGCGCAATTGCAACCTCGCCCGCGGCAGTCAGCAATTGCACCGTACCAATTTGTTTCAGGTATGATTGGACAGAATCTTGGACACCCAATACCAATGTACCGGTTTGACTGCGTTCCAATTGTTTTGCGTAATGATCGTAATCTTCGTCATTGACGTCAACCTGCTCTGCTTCGGCATTTAATAAGTCGCGACTTTTATCCTTTGGTTCGTCATCATCCTCTTCGGCTTGGTAATAACGATCCATATCTTTGGAATAACTTTCGGATTCAACAACTTCCAATCCCAGATCTTGTTGAAAAAAATCCATTACTTCGGCCTGTTCATCGTTGGGAACTTCGTCCAGGGTTGTTGCCTCAACAAAATCACTTTGCGAAAAATAACCGTTTTCAATAGCCGAATTTGCCAGTTTTTGTAGGTTTTCTGGCAATGAATCAACCAACATTCTGGTTGCATCATCCAATTTTTTAGTCATTAACAAACCTTTTTAAATTGAATTTTTTATTTGTTTTTTTGTGCTTTTTTTTGAGCCTTGGTCACTTCTTCTTTCAAGACACCTTCGGATACCAACCCCAATGTGATTGGGTTGCAAACATGGATATCTGCATAATCTTTGTGCGTTTTATTACGAACCGAAGATACTGTCGGATTTGTACTGCGCATCAAGCGTGCCACTTGGGCATCCGATAATTCTGGATAATTTTTCAGAATCCACAAAATGCCGCCCATACGATTTTGACGGTGCAATTTTGGGGTATAACCGCCACTGCGTTTGTTTTTTTCTTGGGCATTGACGATTGTTTCGGTCAAAACCAGGCGAACAGATGGGTCCGCTTCGGCCGCTTTGATATTTTCGCGGGTCAATTGACCGTTCAACACCGGATCCAAGCCTTGCATTTTATGATTTTCGGCATCGGCAATGTTTTTAACCTCTAATTCGTGCATACCGCAGAAATCGGCGATTTGTTCAAATGTTAATGCTGTATTTTCAATCAACCATAACGCGGTAGATTTTGGCATATACGGGTAATTCATGAAAAATCCTTTTTGTAACGCCAGGCAATATAGCGCAAAACAAGCGTATTTTCAAGTGATTTTTTTATTTTTTGTAATGAAATTTTTCGGGACTTATGTTTATTTCATGATTTTTGCTATGGCAGCCACGTTATCAGTTAGGTTGGCGCGCGAATTCATAACAATTCGTATATCCAAACCAACCAAATAACCGTATCCAATCCAACCGTTTAACAAAAACGATTTTACTATGGAATTTCCTTCGTTGATATCGTTGGCGACGATAATATTTGTATTGCGATTTTGAGCTATTTTTTTAATATCACGTGCATGTTGCGACAAACAACAATCCAATTGATAGTCCGAAAAATCAGCTATATTCCCAAAATTGCGTTCACATTCTGTTACCAATAAATGACTGTTGCAAGCAGTTGGATTTTTGATATTAAAATGACCAGAATGGTTCAGAAACGTCACAAGCGGTCGCACATTACCAAAAATTTGTGTTTTAACACAAAAATCCAGCGCATTTTTTGCAATTTTGACCCTTTCTGGTAATGTGGGGAATTGATTTAATGCAGCATCTGTCACAATAAAATCGGTTAACGTATTTGATTCAATATTCGGTTTTATAAAATAAAAACAATGACTTAAAAATTTTTTATTCGGATTTAATTTCCTTAAAATCAACCGAAGAAAATCATCCGAATTTATAAGTTCTTTGACCAAGATGTCGTTTTCACAAACCCCATCCAACGCGTAAGAATCATTGAAATCAATCCATTGATTTGCCGCGTTATCCACAGGCACAGATTGCAATTTGGACTTGTCGTAAATATGGTAAATCATGATAATCTTTCCCCTTGGGTTCAGAATACAGCAAAACAACGCAAAAAGTAAACAACAAAAAAATAAGCAACAAAACATTGACAATTATATTATCTGTGTTATATTAAAAATAATGTAATTCAACAAAAGAAAAGTTCATGAAAAAACAACCAAATGCCCAAGAAGCATTACATATTATGAATACTGCGACGGTTTCTGATCCGCGGGTATTGCCATATGGAGGCGCATATATTGTATCAAATGAAAATCCGCGTTCTGCAATGGCGTATATGCCAGAAAAACGAGATAATGTTTTGACAGTAGCAGCATCTGGCGATCATCCTATATTTTGTAAATTATATGGTGCAAAAAATGTTCAGACTTTTGATATAACGTATAATGCAAAAGTTATAACAGATATCAAATGTGCGGCATTACAAGAATTAGATTTACCTGAATATTGGCAATTATTACAACATTTGTGGCGAAACCGCGACATAATGTCTGTACAACATATGCAAGATAAAATCGCACCGCATTTAGATAAAGATGTCAAAGACTATATTCGCGGAATGAAAGGATGGCCATTATTTACAAATGGTTTAGGGCCAAATTCTTATTTGCGTTATTTGCCAACACCAACTGAATATGCAAAATTGCGAGAGTTAGTCAAAAAACCTTTTGGTTTCAAATGGGCCAATATTATTGAATTAAACGGTGAATTAACCCAAGAATATGACTTTATACATTTGTCTAATATATTTGATTATTTGTCTTATAAAGATATGCCCGGTGTTTTGGCCACTATGCAAAAGCATACCGCAATCGGGGGACGTATATTTTTAGAAACATTTAAATCACCAATCCCCAGTTCAATTTGCCATAACATTGTACAATCGTCACCAAATTGGGAAATGCGTTTTACAGATAACAGTATCAGACGACATATTTTGGAACGCGTTCGTTAAAATAATCGCCCGGTAAATTCCGGGCGTTTTTTATTTTATATCGCCTATTTGTTGATCAACCCATTTGGTCAATTTGCGACCAGTCATAGACCCCCAAGAAGACCAGCCATCCATATCAACAATACAATTTGTACAAAGTGATGCGATATCATTAAACGTTTGACCGCGGCCGCCACCACTGTGCGTTGCAAACGGAATTACGCGTTTGCCAGATAAATTATATCTTGCCAAAAAACTTTTAACAGGTTGCGACACATGATTGGCCCAAACAGGCGTTCCCAAAAATATAATATCATAATTTTCTGGGTTTATTTCGGTTGGTTTTAATGGCGGCAAGTAATTATTTTTAATTTCTTGTTCCAAAACCGCACGCCGTTCTTTTTTATTATCAGGATACGCCTTATCAACCTGGATTTGATATAATTGTCCACCGGATGCTTTGGCTATTGCCTTTGCAACATTTTCTGTTTTACCCGTTAAAGAATAATACGCAACCAAAATATTCGGATTTGTGGTTTCTGCATTTGCACAACCTGTTGCCCATACCGGCATAGTCAATAATAATATTTTTGTGAGTTTCATATTTATGCCCTCCTCTTTCGAACATTAATAATATTATGCACATATAGTGCATACAATAAGAATGAAAGCATATGAAAATGATTTATTACTGCATTTGTATAATACTTTGCAGAACATTACCGTATTTTACAACAGCGGTTTCATTTGGAGCGGTCAAGAAATCTGGTTTAGCGACAGTTATATCACACATGCCGTCGCGCGTTATTTTCACCGCAGACACACCGTGTATTTTATCCATCAACAAATCCAGACAATCAAAAGCATTTATGCGAACCAATCCGGCAACTTCGTCGGGTTGAAAATGAAACCCCATGAAATTTAATGGCAATTTATTAGCATAAACATGCGCGAAAGCCCTATCGTGCCAATTTTTTTCTGGTTTATCTTGGCGCCAAAATACTATTTCCAATGGAATAGCCTGGGTCACATCCATATCTATACCTATTTCTTCACGAATTTCGCGTTTAAAAGCATCGCGCACTGTTTCACCCGCCAATACATGACCAGATGCCGTTGTGTATAATTTACCAGAATCCGCCCTGATTTGGAAATATATATTACCATTGTTATCATATAACCAACAATGCACTGTTTTATGCCACATAGCATTTTGGTGGGCAATATCGCGGGGTTCTGTGCCGATATAATTCATATATTCGTCGTAAATATCCAATCTTTCCATGTTTTTTCCTTTGGTTTGGATTTATGATAATAAAACAAATAGCGATTGAAAAGAAAAAACGCCCGTTTGGGCGTTTGATTTTTGTGGCGGAGTCGAAGGGATTGTTACACTTCGCTTCACCACCTTGTCTCATTCGCTTACGCTCACCGGCATACTAACGTCTGCCTTTCGGCTGCGGTTCGAACCCTTAAACCACGGGTTCAAATCCCGCGACCCGCAACACAAAAATAAAACGCCCGTTTGGGCGTTTGATTTTTGTGGCGGAGTCGAAGGGATTCGAACCCTTGATACCGTTGCCGGTATACCACATTTCCAATGTGGCGCACTAGACCAACTATGCGACGACTCCCTTTTGAATCATTATTCTTCGTTGGAATCAGGTGTATCGTCAGATTCCTCGGCGGATTCTGTTGGCATATCGTCCATTAATGAATTTTCCAATTCCGCATCAATTTCGCGTAATTCTGGATCCGCGGATTCAACCTCTAATGATTGAGCATCCGCATCAGCAATTGGGGTATCTTTATAAGATTGTACAAATTCGTGACGAACATTTGCGACATCCAATTTACCGGTCGCAATTTCACGCAACGCAACAACCGTCAATTTATCACGACCAACCTCTACCACGGGTTCGGCACCACCGTTCAAATCACGAACACGTTGAGATGCCAACATGCCCAATTCATAACGACTGTCCACGTATGGTAATGTATCAGAATTTGTTGTACGAGCCATTGTAAATCCTTTGTTGAAAATTTTTTTAGCTGATATATAATGCCCCAAGGATATTGAAAATGCAAGAAAAAAATATAAAATCTTTATCTTTTGGATGTCGTTTGAACGCGTTAGAGTGCGAAAAGATAAAAAATATGATTGCACCACATGTTGATACGGCCGTTATTGTGAATACTTGTGCTGTCACAGCCGAAGCCGAACGCCAATCTGCACAAAGTGTGCGACGTATTGCGCGCGAAAATCCAAATGTTCCTATTTTTGTGACGGGATGCGGGTCGACACGTAATGCAGAATTGTTCGAACGCGTTCCAAATACAATTGTTATTCCAAACGTACAAAAAATGAACCCAGCAGAATATATTCGGGGGCTGGCAAAAATAAATACAGGTGGAGATATTGTTAAATTTGCGCATGAAAGCCCAGAATTATCAAAACAATTTATTCAGATACAAAATGGATGCAATCATAAATGTACCTATTGTGTGACACGGTTATTGCGTGGGCCGGCGGTATCTTTTCCATATACTGACATTTTGGCGGATGCCCGCGCGGCGGTTGAACGCGGATTTTATGAAATTGTTATAACCGGGGTTGATAGTGCGTCGTATGCCTATAAAATGGGCGATAAATGTATATTTATTTCTGATGTTTGCAAAATGTTGTTGCGGGATGTGCCTGAAATTCAACGGTTGCGCATTTCGTCATTGGACCCGGCAAGTCCAGAGATTTTCAAGATTATTGATTTAATACATTCTGAACCGCGCATGATGCCGCATTTGCACCTTTCTATGCAGTCGGGATCGGACATGATTTTATCAGCGATGGGACGTCGTCATAATGCGGATTTGGTGCGTAAAATTGTGGCGGCGGCGGACGGCATTACTTTCAGTTGGGATATAATCTGTGGTTTTCCAGGGGAATCACATGAATTGTTTAATGAGACTTTGGATTTGGTTCGCGAAGTAAAGCCGATTAAAATTCACGCTTTTCCGTTTTCGCCCCGGCCCGGGACAGTTGGCGCAATATTGCCAAACCAAATTCCGCGCAATATTTCCAAGGAAAGAGTGCATAAAATCACTGAATTGGCGGATAAAAACATGGCAGATTTTATGGCAACATGTATCGGGAAAACTGTATCCATATTGGTCGAAAATAAAAACATTGGTCGCACACCAAATGATATTGATATTGTTATTAGCGGCGATCCGATTCCGGCAAAAACAATTTGCGACGTTAAAATTACCGGCATTAAAAACGGTCAATTTATCGGGGAAAGAATTTGATTTTTGATTTATTCTTATTACAATCTAGGCGAAAGAGGTTGATTATGAAAAGTAAAAAATTGTTAAAAAATCCTAACTTGCCTTATTATCTGATTCTTTCAGGTCTTTTAATCGCTGACTTGTCATTACTGACTTGTGATATTGTTAGACAAAAAGTTTTTAATACAAAAAACAAAGAAAATCCTGCTATGCTTGGAGAAAACCTTCATTCGGCACACAGAGCAGCAAACACCGCAGCAACCGCTCAGTTTGCTTTGGGTGTAATTGTTATTGGTGCAGGAACAATATTAGGATTAAAAAACGGTAAAAAATCGAAAGAACGCGAATAACAATCTTGCCCACAAATTTGTGGGGATTTTTTTGTAAAAAAGCACCAAAAAATCTTGACATTTCACATTTTTGTATTACACTATAAAAATAAAACAAAGGGTTTTTAATGTCGAATCTAAATATTATATCTCCAAAAGCAGTATTCATTACATGTTTATCTGGTGGATTGTTGTTAGCAAGTTTAGGAAGTGCGGTTACTTATCAGGCAATATATGATTACAACTTTAAGAAAGAAGCGCCTCTTCCTGTTATGACAACCGCTGGGCCTGCTGTGAATTTAAAAGCAATAGAAAATGCAGATATAAAAGCCAAAGCACAAGCACGTAACACAGCAATATATCCTTTTGGCCTTGGAACGCTTTTTGCTGTAGCAGGCGCATCTGCCCTCATAAAAACCAGAAAGCGTTAAAAAAATATTATAAGCGCCCCAGAAATATCTGGGGTATTTTTTTGTAAATTTGTAAAAAAGCACCAAAAAATCTTGACATTTTATATTTTTGTATTATATTACAAGTGTAATAATGAGACTAAGGAGGACCGTGATGACAAACAAAAAGTTGCTCAAAAAATCTGATTTATGGCTTTATATAATGCTGTCAGGCATTTTGATAGCATGCTTGTCACCAGTGACTTTGGGTGGAACTTGGAGAAAAGTTTTCGATAAAAATCGAAAAGAACACCCTGGCGCAATAACCGATAATTTTAGATCTGCAGATAAAGCCGCATTTGCCGCCGCGACCGCTAATGCCGCCTTGGGACTTGGTATTATGGGGGCCGGGATGTTAATGTGCGCAAAAAAAACAAAAGAACGTGGATAAAAAGAATTTACACCCCGCATAGTTGTGCGGGGATTTTTTTACAAAAATATTTGTGGCAAAATACAATAAAATTGCTAAGATTTGCCCGATATGAAAAAAGTTTTATTTGCGTTTTTACTATCGTGTATATCGTGCGTGGCGTTTGCTGACTTTTCAACAAATGCTAAATCTGCATTTTTGATTGATTATGATTCTGGGGCGGAAATAGTTTCCAAAAACGCCGATGTTTTAATGCCGCCTTCGTCCATGATAAAGTTGATGACTTTGGCGGTATTGTTTGATGAAATAAAGGCCGGACGTGTTAAAATGGATGACAGATTTCCGGTGTCAAATAATGCCGACTATAAAAACCCGTTATGGTATCCGGCATCTAAAATTTGTTTAACAACCGGACAAACAGTTTCGGTCAAAGACCTAATTTTGGGATTAATCGTGTTGTCGGGCGGCGATGCGTCTGTCGTGGTGGCGGAAAAATTGGCCGGCAACGAAAATGCCTTTACAGGATTAATGCAACACAAAGCTCACGATATTGGTATGGAAAAGTCTACATTTGGCAACGCCAGTGGATTGCCCCACCCCGCAAATTTAATGACCAGTCGAGAGTTGGCGATTTTGGCACAACATATTATTTCTGATTATCCTGATATTTATCCAATGTTTGCCACACGCCGGTTCGAATTTAATGAATATCAAACAGATTGGTGTCGCGATTGGGGAAAAACTCATACTGTGAATTATAACAAATTGTTATTTATCATGGGTGGCGCAGATGGGTTGAAAACAGGACATACCGATGATGGCGGTTATGGAATTGTGGCCAGTAGTATTGTTGGCGGTCGCCGTTTAATTGGTGTTATGAACGGATTTCACGGTAAAGGACATGAAGCATTGGCAAACGAGATGAAAAAAATGTTGAATTATGGGTATTCAACAACAACTAATAAAGTTTTTTATCGTCCCGGGGACGTGGTTGCAAAAATGCCGACTTGGTATGGACGTGATGATTTCGTTGTTGCGACAGTTGCGAAACCTTTTGCCATTACAACACAAAAATCCGAAGGATTGGCTGGCGTTCGCATTATTGCCGTATATGACAGTCCTGTACCGGCACCAATATACGCAGGGGACAAAATTGGTGAATTGATTGCGCAAAAAGATGGACGCGTAATTGCTAAATCTGATTTGGTTGCACGCGATACGGTTCGTCGCGTTCAATTGTTCCGTCGCATTTGGCGCAATATTATGTTTTTAACAGGCAATTTGTAAAGGAAGGTTGATTATGGCAAAGAAAAATGCACCAACATATGATTTTCCACATCCTATGGACAATGACACCTTGGTTGGGCATATGGCAACCGTGAAAAACTTTATGGATGCGTGGAACAATCGGGAACACCACCCTATTCATCCTGTATGGATGTTAACCGGCCCGCGTGGCATTGGCAAGTCCACGTTAGCATATAAATTGGCACGTATGGTGTATGGTAACGTTGGCGATTTTTTCATAATTGACATGTCACGCAATATCGATAAAGACGGAAAACCAAAACCAGACGGCAAAGAAATTTCTGTGTACACCGTTCGTGCAATGATTGAAAAAATGCAATTATCGTCTATGTCGGGCGCATGGCGTGTTATATTGATTGATTCTTTGGATGAATTGAATAAGGCCGCGTCAAATGCGTTGTTGAAAATGTTAGAAGAACCGCCAGAAAAAACTCTGTTTTTATTGGTCGTGCATCAATTAGCAAATGTTTTACCGACGGTGCGTTCGCGCGCGCGTGTTGAAAAAATGCACCCGTTGTCGATTTCTGAATTGCGCGATTTATGTGTGCGTTTTATGCCAGACGCCGAAGTCAACACTGATATCTTACGATTGAGTAATGGCAGTTTTGGTAAAATAGCGGACATGAAACGTACAGGTGGCGACGAAATTTATACAGAATTAATGGAAACTTTACAAAAACCGACATCAACATCGTCTGATTTAATGATGATTGCAAAAAAGATTGCTCCTGTACCAGAATTGTATAGCATATTGTTGGATGCAATTTCTTGTTTTGGATTGGCGAATTTGTATCCAAATGCAACCAAGTCAATTGCCGATATAACAAATTTACATTTAGAGCCAGAAATTGGAATATTTAGAATATTGATGGATATAAAAAAATGTTTATAGATACACATTGTCATTTAACAAGGCAATATGCCGATGGTGCAGATGAAATTATTAAACGCGCAAACGATGCGGGTGTTGGTGGTATTATTTGCTCAACCGCAGAACCTGATGACATCCCAGACGCTTTAGATATTGCCAAAACACATAATAATATTTTTTGCACAATTGGATTACACCCTGATTCTGCAGATACTGCGAATGCCGCAGAATATTTGACGCGGGACGTATTACAAAATGATAAAGTTATCGGTATCGGAGAAATTGGGCTGGATTATCATTTTGGTGATGATAATAAAAAAAATCAAATAAAATTATTTTCTGAACAATTGGAAATTGCACAACAATTTGATTTACCTGTGGCAATACACACCCGCGATGCCGAAGAAGATACCGCCCGGATTTTAACTGATAAAAATCACGGTGTTTTACATTGCTTTACATCCAGTTGGAATTTGGCCAAAACGATGTTGGATCGTGGTTTTTATTTTTCAGCCAGTGGTATTTTAACCTTTGCAAATGCAAATGAAATTCGTGAAGTTTTTGCCAAAATACCAAACGATAAAATTGTTATCGAAACAGATTCTCCTTATTGTGCCCCGGTACCACATCGTGGCAAAACATGCGAACCAGCATTTGTTGTTGAAACAGCAAAGGTGTTGGCCAAAATTAAAAATTTGCAAATTGACGAACTTGAATTTATACTGATAGAAAACACAAAACGATTATACCCAAAAATCAAACTGATATAGAAATGGTACGAAATATTATAAAAGTTGGACAGGTTTCTGAAAATCGCAAAGCGCGATTCAGTTATTCTATTCACGACACCATAGAGGCTGGAATTTCACTGACCGGTGCCGAAATAAAATCTGTGCGGTATGGTTTAGTGTCAATTGTTGATGGATTTGTTCAACGACGTGGAAACAATTTGTTTTTGGCCGGTGTCGAAATTCAGAAATTACCAACTGCGGCACGCATTGTGAACTTTGACGAACGTCGTCCGCGTCAGTTATTATTACATCGTGCACAAATCAACCGTATGATTGGGAAATTGGCGGAACGTGGTGCAACGATTGTACCATTGAAATTGTATTTTACAAATCGTGGAAAGTTGAAAGTTTTATTGGGTATCGGTTATGGTAAAAACAAGGCTGATAAACGCGAAACAATCAAGCAACGCGAATGGGATAAAAATAAATCCAGAATATTAAAAGGAAAATAAAATTTCAGGGACAAATTTTTGTCCCTGAAAAATTTTTTAATGTGAAATTTTACATTTCAATATTCGCCGGTGTTTCCACAGGTTCACCGTCAATATGCATTTTAACATGGTGATGTTTTGGTGCAACAGCCGCGCGAAATTCTTCACGGGAAATACAACCGTTTGTATCAGTATCAGCGTCTTTCAAATTTTCTAACATTTTTGGGCATTTAACACTGTCATAAACCAGGCAGTTATTATCATCGAATTGCACATGGCGCATCATTGCATCATGCCCCGCACGCATAAACCAAGGCGCAGTCAATGCACCAGCAAAGAACACCAAACACAACAAAATAAGTTTTATGCAAAACTTTATAAAGCGATGTCCGTGACAGCAGCAACAATGACCACCACAGCCGCATTGTGCAACAGGTGTTGGTTCAACAACCACAGGACGCGCAACACGTTTGGCAACGGTTTTTTTAGCGACTTTTTTCGTAACAGTTTTTTTAGCAACAGGCTTTTTTACAGCAGTTTTTTTGATTGTTTTTTTTGGCATTTTCTCTTCCTTTTTGTTTCATCCGACGCTTGCATTGTAAAGAATAAAAATTTTCAAGTAAAGAAAAATTTATTGCCAAAATATAATTTGATTTTTTATATCAATACCTGATGTTATTTTCAACGAAAAAACCGCCCGATTGGGCGGCTTTTTGCTAAACAAACTTTCGGTTTAGTTCAAAGCATCTTTCAAAGCTTTACCAGGTTTGAATTTTGGTTGAACGGATGCTGGGATTTTAATAGCAGCACCAGTTTGTGGATTGCGGCCAGTTGTAGCTTTGCGTTTTGCAGAAGTAAATGTACCGAAACCAACCAAGCGAACTTCGCCTTTCTTTTTCAGAACTTTTGTAACTGTGTTGATGAAAGCATCCAAGCAGGAAGCAGCAGTTGCTTTTGTGACATCAACTTCGTTTGCGATAGCTTCAATTAATTGTTGTTTGTTCATATGATTCTCCTTTCATAGATTTTGTTTTTTCTAAGGTACTGTACAGTTGTCGAGCAATGTCTTTGAAATATTGCCCGGATTTCCAACATTTTTATTTTTTGTTCATGCCAGAGCCGTTTATTTCAAGGACATTGCTCGTCCTGTTCAACCGAATCATAGAGAATCCCGCTTTTCAAGTCAAGCGAAAACGAAATTTAGTTCGGTTTTGTCTGAAAATTTTAGTGCGTTATTATTATAAGTAGAATTATTGTGTCACAGATGTGTATTTTGCGGCCTTGGGCCAATGGCCATCCAATACATTTTTCCATTCTGGACGATTCGGTGTATTGTTTTCACACAACACAAAATTGCCATCAACACCACGAATATGAACCGTTCTGTAATAATTTGGTGTATGCGTTACCAAAAGCAATATCACGATTGCCCAAAAGAATAATTTCGTGAAACCCCATGGTTTTATAAATTTATTTTTATCGAATTTGTCTTTCAATAAATTTTGATACAGCGACCACCCCCATGCAAATAACAACATTATCAATGCAAAAAACACACCAATCCAAATTGGCGTCTGAATTGTTTTCAATATATCAGCCGCAGAATCCCAACCATTTGATGCCGCAGGACAAATGTATAAGACATTTCCCAACATATCGTTCGCAACATGAACCGTTGGTGCAACACCCCCAAGGTGCACATCAAACGCCGACATCAGTAATATCAGCGCCAACATTGCCATTGAAAATATCATTAGTGGTTTCATATCGCTTTTATTATATCATAAAACACCGTGGCAAATTATAAAAAAATTTATAAATAAAAATGCCCGATTGGGCATTTTTATTTTTCTATATCCATTTCCATGGTTGCAACGCTTTGAGCAAACTCATCGCGGTGCGTTTATCGGCATATGTGTGACCACAACGCGGGCAAACCAAGAACGGCGCGATTACCATTTTATACTTTTTGTATATCATGAACCATATGAACAATCCTGCCGCCCATGCTGCAATGACCAATCCCCATGCAACATAGCCGAAATATTTATCAACTGTGCGGGTTAAAATTTGCACAACGCCCAGGTTTGATTTTTCTAAATCGTTATAGATTTTAACCGCCACGGGCCAACTGGACGGACGCCATGGATACACGTGTTTAATTCCGTAATTGGTCAACAATGTTGTGCCCAGTCCGCCGGACGATTTATCCAATTGAGTTTTGACGGCATTGTCGATAACTTTATCAACCTCTAGCTTGGTCAATTTCACCAATTCGGTTTGCACTTTGTCCAATTTAGAATTTACCAATTGTGCGGTGTTATCAACCTTTGCAATTCCGGCGTTTGCCTTGTCTACGGTTTCGTTGGCTTTATCCAATGCTTTATCAACACTGTCGGTTTTTACGCCGAACATATTTGCCAGACCGGTTAATTTTTTAACCCCGGAAGTGGTTTCTTTGGCTTTATCGGTTGTATCTTTTGCCTTGGCCGTGGCGTCGGTCACCTTGCCCACAGCATTTTGTGCAATACGAACCTTGTCCACAGCAACGGCAACAGGTTTTTCAAGGTTGATTGAATCTTTGATTCCCGCCAACAAACGTTCGTATTGTTCCGCAATATTACGCTGTAAATCAAAGAACATTGATACGACCATAGATTTTTTAATTGGGCCCGCGTAATGATTTTTTACATATAACGGAAATATCGCAACAAACGACAACCAAACAACAGTCACAATCAAAAACACGCGTTTTGCACCGGTTATAACAGATTTTTTCTTTGCCACGGTTTTTGCGCCGTGCATATCAATAACTTCGACTTCTTTTTTTGCCATGGGAACTCCTTTTGCAAAAATGATATTAAATTATCGCAACACAATTCAAGATTTTTTATTTCGTTTTTCCAACAAAAAACGTAGATAACAGTTTATCAGCAGTAAGTTCCGCATTATATGCCGTTGCCCCAGTCGCACATATTTGATATTCTAAATCATGTCTAATTTTTGCTTTGGATTTTTTATATCTTTGTTCATATTTTTCCGCGGTTTCTGTATTGTTGAAATATACGATTTCGTTATATCTTGTTTTAACATCTTGAATTAAATTACCACGGTCTATTATATATTGAACCAACATCTGGCATTTATCAGACGAACAAGGATCAACATATGAAAACATTCCAAAATTTATTACACGTTTAGTTGGTTTTTTAGGTTTCTTTTGTTTTTGATTTAGCATTTTATTATTCCCCTTTATAGTTTTTAATAAATTCGTTCTTGAATTCTTGGAAACGGCCCTGCTCTATGGATTCGCGGATATCACGCATTAAATCTTGGTAAAACCACAGGTTGTGTTGGGTCAACAGTGTCGCACCCAAAACTTCGTTACACTTTATCAAGTGGTGAATATACGCACGTGATAATTTGCATGCCGGGCATCCACATTTGTCGTCCAAAGGCGCAGGGTCATCGCGAAAGCGTGCATTACGCATATTCATTGTGCTATGTCTGGTAAATGCTTGGGCTGTGCGGCCGGCACGTGTTGGCATAACACAATCAAACATATCAACACCACGTTCAACCGCACCCAAAATATCCAGTGGCGTTCCAACGCCCATCAAATAACGTGGTTTATCCGTCGGCAACATTGGTGCGACCGTTGAAATCATATTGAACATTACCTCTTGGGGTTCGCCAACCGCCAATCCACCAATTGCATAACCGTCAAATCCGATTTCGGTAAGTGCCCGTGCGGATTTTTCACGTAAATCTGGGAAATCGGCACCTTGGACAATTCCGAATATTCCATATCCGTCGCGGTCGATAAAGGCGTCTTTACTACGCCGCGCCCAACGTGTCACCATATCAACATTTTTTTCGGCCCGCGCGCGTGTCGTTGGCAGGTGCAAACATTCATCCAAAACCATCGTGATATTGGAATCCAACTGGTGTTGAATATGAACGGAATCTTCGGGACGCATAAAATGTTTAATACCGCCGTCAATATGTGATGTGAATTCGACACCTTCTTCGCGCATCTTTACCAAATTGGAAAGCGACATAACCTGGAATCCACCGGAATCTGTTAAAATGGGACCCGTCCAACCACTGAATTTATGCAGGCCGCCCATCTTTTCGACCAAATCACCACCCGGACGCATCATTAAATGATATGTGTTGCCCAAAATCACCTGGGTTCCGGTGGCGCGGACTTGGTCCATGGTTAATGCCTTGACCGTGGCGGCCGTCCCCACCGCCATAAAGCTTGGGGTTTCAAAATTGCCGTGTGCCGTATGAACGCGACCACGACGAGCGTTTCCATCCACATTAATCAAATCAAATTTTAACGACATGTTTAGATTTCCTTTATGCAGCAACGTTATATTTTATACATAACCAATTGTTTCTACTTACTTTTACCCCCCCCCGCGAGTTTTGCGAAGCCAAGATTCCACAAAAAAATGTTGATATGGCGCGACCTCTTGCTTTTGATACCATGCACGACAATTACCAACCGCACATATTAAAATCCTGTTCACATTACGTGGAATGCCAGGGGTGTCGATAAAACTCTCAAAAAATGTTGCGATATAATCCAATAAATATGGCGAACGTCCAAAATTATCAAAACGCCACAATATATCTCTGTTTTTATTTTGCGAATTTTTGGAAATATTGTTTTCTATCCATTGTATATCACTTTCATACAATTCAACCCCAAAATACCATCCTGCTCTAAATGCCTCTTGGGATAAACATTCACCAATGCGACGTTCCAGATTTGGACAATCAACGCGCCCCTTTCTTAAATCAATCGGATATTTTTTATTTTCTGTCATTGTGCATCCTTTTTGAATAACAGGCAGCAATCGCCATAACTGAAAAATCTGTATTTTTCAGCAACCGCGTGTGCGTATGCAGATTTCATCTCATTTAATCCCGCGAATGCAGACACCAACATAAACAGTGTCGATTTTGGTAAATGAAAATTCGTCAGCAATACATCCACCGCACCAAATTTATACCCCGGGGTTATAAATATATTTGTATTATCGCAAATTGGAACAACACGCGTGCCTGTATTCGCCATGCGTGCACGCATTGCCGCACTTTCCAATGTTCGCATTGATGTCGTGCCGACCGCAATTACACGTGTGGCATTGTTTATTATGTCCGCTTGCTCTGGGGTAATACAGCACCATTCGCTGTGCATTTTGTGTTCGTTCAAATTTTCTGTTTTAACCGGCATCCATGTGCCTGCACCAACATGCAATGTTATCTTTACTATTTTTGCACCACGTGTCTCTATTTCACTCATTAATTCAGGCGTAAAATGTAATCCCGCCGTTGGCGCCGCCATAGACCCCAAAGGTTCCGCATATACCGTTTGATAACGTTCGCGATCGGCAATCTCTTCTTTGCGTTTCATATACGGTGGCAGAGGCATTTTGCCAATGTTATTCAGCACATCAAAAACATTGTCGCAATTAAAGTGCAACAACAGTCCGCTTTCTTCATCTGTATCCAATACAGTTATTGTTGTGCCATCATCCATTGATAATTGGTCGCCAATGTTTATTTTATTGAATTTTTTGCACAATCCCCACCAATCGTGGTCATTTACAGCGGTGTGCAATGTGATTTCATAATTGCCCACAGGACCGCGAACATCAAAACGCGCTGGAATTACGCGGGAATTATTAAATACAACAACATCGCCCGGTTTAATATAATCCAAAAAATCACGGATGTGTTTATCAAAAACCTTGTCGCCATCAACCACCAACATACGCGATGCATCGCGTCGATCCAGTGGGTGCGATGCGATTAATTCGTTTGGCAAATCAAAATCAAAATCCGAAGTGTGCAACATTTTACTTAAATTCTAACCCTTGGTCAGTATAGTTTTCGGCCACATTTTCCCAATTTTCCTCTACACGCACAAACAGGTGCAATCGGGCGTTTACCCCCCATTGATCTTGGATATCATGACGTGCATCGGTACCAATTTTCTTTAACTGTTCGCCACCACGACCGATAACTATTTTTTTATGTGCATCATTTGCTACGACGATTTTTTGATATATATCCAAAACACCATCAGCATCCACATCGACTTTTTCTGTCACAACATTTATGTGATACGGCAATTCTTGGTGAATATATTTATAGATTTTTTCGCGGGTTAATTCTGATAAATACAGGTTATCAGGAACGTCCACCGCATCGGACGCGTCAAACAGATATGGACCCGCGGGCATTACCGCCGCCAATGATTTCAACATCGATTTTACACCGTCATCTTTTAATGCAGAAATCATAAATATCTCTCTGAAATCGGCCAAACTTGTTAATTCGGCCACCATCGGCAAAAGTGTATCTTTGCGAACCGCGTCAACCTTGTTCAATGCCACAAACAGATTTTTATTATTTTTGATTTTTACAATCAAATTTTTAATTGTATCGGTGATGCCGTGCGTTGAATCAACAACCAATAAAATTGCATCCGCATCCGCAAAGGCATCCATAGCCGCACCGACCATTGCCCGATCCAGACGGCGCGCAGGCTTGAACACACCGGGGGTATCAACAAATATCAATTGGCGATCATCAACCATTTTCACCGCACGCAGATTTGTTCGCGTGGTTTGCACCTTGTGCGATACGATTGATACCTTGCGCCCCATGATTTGATTCATAAGGGTGCTTTTACCCGCGTTTGTCGGGCCGATAATAGCAATAAATCCAGCATAAGTCTTTGTCATAATTAGATACATTAGCACACCATTTCCAAAAGTAAATAAAAAACCTTGCAAATATAAGATATTATGCTTAAAATTGCCAAGAGTGCGAGAGAGACCAAATCGAAAGGAAGCAAATATGCAATTGACAGGTCCCGCAATTGAAAAACGCATGCACCAGACAGTTTTTCAAAGGTTATGCAATAAATCTCAGGATATTGTGATTGAACCATATTTCCCAGAATGCCTAGGCAGCAACAGTTATGATTTGCATTTGGATAAAGTATTACGTGTGTATAAATGCACACTACCCAAGGGTATGAAAACAATTATTGAATTTGATCCAAATAAACCTTTGACAGAATATAGTATGCGCGATTGGTTCAACGATCCATGGGCATATTCAGATTATTGTTTGCATCATGAACAATATGATATTCAAAATCCAAAATATATGTTGAACCCTTTTGATAAACAAAGTCATGAAACAGTTGATATTATTATTCCTGAAAATGGTGCTATATTAAACCCTAATTTAGGGTATTTGGGTTCTACGTTTGAATATACAGAAACCCGCAATATATTC
>Ga0310690_10001456_pt1 | contig 41935 bp, 42 predicted proteins | sample AusTroGonzalo_MG_2_FD_207661 | JGI IMG/M metagenome (GOLD analysis project Ga0310690, IMG submission 207661) | Bovine rumen microbial communities from tropical cattle in Woodstock, Queensland, Australia - Gonzalo_04 (v2) (version 2) | ecosystem: Host-associated > Mammals > Digestive system >... | reverse complement strand
CGTGGACGGGTCGCGATCTGTGTATAATCGTCAATGGACGACAGCGACACCCGCGCGCACGGTTGGTGGTATGTATGAAACATTACAGGATGGGGATGAAACCAACGCCGGAACGTGGGCTGTGGAATACGACGGGACGGAATTAAACGGTATGAAGGCGGGTGTGGTGTACGGTATTGCAAAATGCACGCCACAAAATGCGCCACGGGGGTACACTTCTGCGACACCATCATCAACATATGATGAATTAACGCCCGAGCAAAAAATATTATGGAACAGTGTTCCGGCCAAAACATTAGCCCAGGCGAGTGAAGATGGTGAAACGCATGAGGATACATGGTCTCATGCCCCGGCCAGTGACGCGGCGACAAACTTTAAGAATTGTTGGTGCAAAATGACCGGGTTGGGTGCGCCTGGGGAAAATGGTGCATCGGATGGTGTTGTGTACCCTGTTGGTGGGGCCGCTTGGGTCTTCAGCTACACGAGCAGTTCGGCCGCCTCTTGTGCGAGCAACTGTGCGGACAACTGCGCGTACTACGTCCGTAACCTCGCCGGTTTCCGCGCTGCGGTGTTTAAATTTTGATTTATGATTTTACCTATATCGTCCGCTGTCGCTACAGCGAAACAAGTTCCTGTCCAAAAGGGGCGAAATACGAAAAATTATAGGTATTTTTTTATATCGGATTCAGACCATATGGTTATACCCAATTCGGTCGCCTTTTGCAATTTGGAACCGGCGTCCGATCCGGCCAGAACAATGTCTGTTTTGAGGGACACGGATGATTGTACACGCGCGCCCAGTCCCTCTAAAATTTCGCGCATTTCGTCGCGTGTGTAATTCGCCAATGTGCCGGTTAATACAATGCGTTTCCCCGCCAATGGACCGGTTGCGTCATCAGTTGTTGCCGCATCAACAACGGTTATATGTTGCAACAAATCGTCGATAATTTTGTTATTATGCGCGTCAGTAAAAAACGATTGTATTTCGTTCGCCATTATGTCGCCAACACCATCTATATTTTTCAATTCATTATATGTGGCATGACGCACAGCATTCAAATTGCCGAATTTTTTCGCCAATAATTTGGCAGTGACGGCACCAATATCCGGAATCCCAATTGCGTATAGAAACCGATGTAAATCAATCCTGCGCGCATTGTCGATTGATTTTTCCAGATTATATACAGATTTATCGCCAAAGCCGTCCATATTCTTTATCGCATCGGCATGTAATTTAATCAATGTAAATATGTCCGCCGGTGTATTTATCCAACCGCGTTCGATAAATATCGCCAATTGGCGCGGCCCCAGGCCGTCTATATCAAAAGCATGTTTGGATACAAAGTGTTCCAATTCGCCAATCCTTTGTGCGGGGCAACCCAATGTATTTACGCAACGACGTGCCACCGCGCCAGATTCGCGCACAACCGCCGCACCACATATAGGACAGTTTTCCGGGAATTTATATTCTGGGCCATTGCCAGATTCCGCCACACCGACGATTTGTGGTATAACGTCCCCCGCCCTTTGCACAATAACCCGGTCGCCGATTTTTATGCCCAATCGTGCGATTTCATCCGCATTATGTAATGTTGCACGCGATACAACCACACCACCAATATTTATCGGTTCCAGTTCCGCAACCGGGGTCAAAACACCGGTTCGTCCAACCTGGACCGTTATGTCACGCAACAATGTTATACCGCGCGCCGCCGGGAATTTATAGGCAACCTCCCACCGGGGTGAATTGGCACGCGCACCCATGCGTTCCTGGGTCGCGATATCATTGACCTTTATCACCAATCCGTCTATATCAAATGGAATTTCAGCGCGGTGTGCCATTACGTCATTATATACGCTTTGTATTTCGTCGACGGATTTAGCATGGTGCGCCCATTCGCGCGTTGTTCTGAAACCCCATGATTCCAATTTATCGAAAAATTCGCTTTGTGTATGCCAGTCGCGTTTAGATACGTCGCCATATGTATATCCAAATGCAGATAATTTACGTTTCGCGGTAATTCCGGCATCCAATTGACGTAATGATCCCGCCGCAGCATTACGCGGATTTGCAAACTTTTTGTTCGAACGTTCGTTTAATGCGATGAAATCGGAACGCATCATATAAACCTCGCCTCGGACCTCTAAAACTTTGGGATAATCACCGTGTAAATGTTGTGGAATATCCGATATTGTTCGCAGGTTTGCCGTGATATCTTCGCCGGCAACACCACTGCCCCGGGTCAAACCGCGAACCAATTCGCCATTTTCATAACGCGCAGAAAATGACACGCCATCAATTTTTAATTCTATAAACAAATCATGATTTGGTAATTTAGAAAACCAATCGGCAACATCATGTTCGTTAAACACGTCCGATATTGACAGCATTGGAATTGTATGCGGGTATGACTTGAATTTTGATGATACCGCCGCACCAACACGCGTGGACGCCCCGTTTTTCGCAAGTTCCGGATATTTTTCTTCTAATTCCAATGCGCGTGATTTGGCCGCATCATATGTCGCATCATCAACGATTGGAGCATCATTTTGGTGATATGCGATGTCCCATTTTGCCAACTTTTTCAACAGTTCGGCGTGTTCTGCGCGGATAAATAAATCAAGTGTTTCAGTCATGTCCAAATTATAGAAAAATTGTCGTTTTGTGTCAATTGAGTTTGTGTCTTAATACTGTGTAATAAAAAACTTGCTTTTTTTGGTTAAAAATGCTCCAATCATAGTGTGATTATTGAAACAAAAGGAAGAAAAATGGCAGGTAGTATTAATAAAGTTATTTTGGTCGGTAATGTTGGTCAGGAACCTCAAATCCGTCAAATGCAAAGTGGACAAAAGGTTGCAAGTTTTTCATTGGCAACATCTGATCGTTGGCGCGATCGCACTTCTGGGGAACAAAAAGAACAAACAGAATGGCATCGTGTTGTTGTGTTTCAACCGGGTTTGGTCGATGTTGTTGAACGCATGGTGCAAAAAGGAACAAAATTGTATATCGAAGGATCTTTGCGCACACGTAAATGGCAAAATCAACAAGGCGCGGATCAATATACCACAGAAGTGACATTGAATCCTTTTGGTGGACAAATGGTTATTTTAAGTGGCGCAAAAAACGTTGATAATAATATGGGTGATGTTGCCCCAGCGCAAAAGACAGAGGAAATTTCTGTGGGCGATTTGGCCGGTGACGAAATTCCTTTTTAACATATAACGATAAAGTTAATTTGGCCCCGTGGGGATTTCACATGGGGCTTTTTATTTTTAGGTAAAACGAATGCGACAATTAAGCGACAAAGATATTGATGAAATGGCGGGCGACATGGCTGCGGTGGATGATGCGGCTGTGCGGTCAATGGTGCGGCATGAATTGCAATTATCAAAAAAAATACCGAAAGCGCATTTGGTGCCCGAACGTGTCACAATCGATTTACATCAACATACAGAACAAGAAGCGTGGGATATGATTATGAACGCCGCGACGTCGGGGGCCCGGCATGCATTGATTATCACAGGTGCCAGTGGCATATTGAAAATAAAATTTCAACAATGGGTACGGGACAGTTTATTAACACCATATATCGTTGAATGGGCGCCTGTTAATAATGGCAGTTTTTTGGTTAAATTTAGAAAGAAATAATTTATATTTCGTCTGGTAATTTATCATTTGCATTTGTCATACAATGACCGCTGGCTATGCGCCATTTTATTTTCTTTTCATTGCCTTGAAATTTGTATGGTTTATTTAATGCACTGGACGCGCATGAATAACCAGTATCGATTGTATTCAGGCTTTGATTGTACACCCTGACTTTTTTAGAACTGGCACAGGGGCATAAAACATCAATGTATGCAGGTTCGCCATTTCGCATCCAATAAATATCGTAATGCAAATGTGGCCCACCCGAAAAACCGGTATTTCCACTGGATGCGATTAATTGGCCGGCGGTGACCCTGTCGCCTTTGGATACATTTAATTTACTTAGATGTTTGTATTCTGTATACAATCCATTTGCGTGCCTTAACAAAATATAATTACCGTTTCCGCCACCACATTTGGTGTTTCCAGCAGTACACCCAGTTGTAATAGTTTGCACAGTACCGTCGGCGGTCGCATATATTGGGGTTCCAGTGTTAATACCAATATCAATACCGTTATGCAAGTATTGACATTTTTTACCATTTATCACAGTATCACGCCACCCAAAATCGCCTGTAAGAATTATGCTGGATGTCACAGGGGAACGCAAAGGCAATGTATTTTGTGCAATTGATGGACGTTGGGGCGGGACAGTCGGTGTTGTTGGCGCGGCGGGCGGTTGGGTTGGCTGAATCGGTTGACTTGGGACAGCAGGCACCCCGGGTTGTGTTGGAATTGTTGGGGTTTCGGGCTGTTGTAAACCGGGTGTTTCTGTCGGTATTTCAGCATTTGTTTGGCTTATTAAACTGGCAAAATAATCGTTAGCCGCATCTGTATTTTCTTTATCGTGTTCGATTGTCATTCCTGCATATGGACAACCAGAAATACAGTTACCGTTTTCATCATATAATTTATCGAATGTACCGTAACCTTCGGCCAAAACCGCGTATTTATCAGCAAAATCCAAGTCATCAAATGTTTTTGGAAATGCGGTTGCCTGTAAAAGACTTTCGCCATGAGACGGCGCAATTGCACACAAAGCCAACACAGCAAAAATACTTTTTCTGTTTTTCATTATATGTATATTATACCATAAAATGAAAGTTGATTGAAATCAGTTTTTTGATTAATTATAATGAAAATAACCGAAGGATTGTTTTTATGCAAAAAGTTAAGACTGTTTATGATCATATTCGTTCTAATAATATTAAAACCGCGGTGTTGGTGGCGTTGTTCCCGATTTCCTTTGTTGCGTTAATATTTTTGTTTTGTTGGATAATTATGCCGGTACAAGATGCGTTCCAAACAACAATCCAAGTTGCGGTGCCAACTTTTGTAATTTGTGCCGCATGGATGCTTATATCGTGGGCATTTGGTGATTCTATGATGTTATCGGGTGCCGGTGCGCGCGAGGTACATGATGATACACCGGAAAATAAAAAAATCTTTCGTGCTGTGGAAAATGTTGCATTGGCCGCAGGATTACCAACCCCGCGCGTGTATATAATTGAAGACAATGGGTTAAACGCATTTGCCACAGGACGCAATCCACGTGATGCGTCGGTCGCATTAACACGTGGAATTATTAATAAGTTGAGCGATACCGAATTACAAGGTGTTATCGCCCACGAAATGTCGCATATTGGAAATCGTGATATTCGGTTAGATATGTTGCTGATTACGGGGGTTGGTGTCACGGTTTTTGCGGCTGATATCATTTTCCGCGCGGCATTTTACAGCGATCATGGCCGTGATGACAACGGCAAAAACAGTACTGCGGCGGTTTTGATGATGGTGTGGTTGGCGTTTACTGTGTTTAATGTGATTGTGTCGCCATTGTTGCAATTGGCCGTATCACGTAAACGTGAATTTGCGGCAGATGCATGCGCGGCACAAATTACACGTAATCCGATGGCTTTGGCGGATGCGTTGCGTAAAATAAGTGGAAATGCAACGGTAGAATCTTTGGCAAAATCAAAATCTATGGCGATTGCGTGTATCGCGGAACCGCGCCGTGCATTTATGGGGGATTTATTTTCTACACACCCCGATACCAAAGAAAGAATTAAACGTTTAGAATCCATGTAAAATAAAAAAAAATAGAATTTTTTCTTGCATTTGTATTTTTTTTATGGCAAAATTGTCCGCGAACTTTGAGTTTCGAATGGAGCCATAGCTCAGCTGGCTAGAGCAACTGACTTTTAATCAGTGGGTCCAGGGTTCGAATCCCTGTGGCTCCACCACGAATATTATCCCCCGTTTTGCGGGGGATTTTGTTTTGTTGTAAAAATTCTTGTCGCCACTTGAATTTTTGTCAAAAAAGTACTATAATAACATGATGTGGTGATTTGGTCGTCGCATCAAGATGTCCAAGTGGAGGTAGCCATGGCAATCAATAACGTGAAAGATTTTATTTACGAATTTACCAGAAAACGTCATTTTGACCAAATGCCGGCTGAAACGCGTGCGCGTTATGATGAATACAAAAAGAATAAAGATTTCAACGGCAATATGAAGTTCTGGGTCCGTGATTTGGACGGTCAACCGGCACCTGTATTAGATTCTTCTAAATATGAAGATTTGTATAAGTTGTTCCAAGACGCATTTGAAAAAATGTCCCAGAACAAAAAGAAATTCAAGGACAAAGGCGCAACTAAAAAATTTTTTGAGGAATGGTTTGGCGACGGAAAATTATTCAAACCTAAACAATTTAGTACGGAAGTCAAAGATAAAATTTCTGATTTTGTAACCAATGTATTGGACAATCCTGCAAGGACACAATTAGCCGATGTGTTGAAAACCCATTTGGATTTGTCTGATTACGGTACATTTGTAAACCAGGTTCGGCGTGGCGATTACGAAACAGATCCTGATGTTCGTTCCACATTATTCAAGGTTTTACGGTATGTACATACATATTCTGATCCGATGGCATATGGCGGTACTGTGGATCCGACATATTGGCCACCGGCAATTGCACGATATGATATTACAGCGGCGGTTCCGCCATCAACAACAACTTTTGATTCAAATCCAGAAAAATGGTTAACGACTGTTTATAATCCGGCTTTCCGGTTTGCTATGCCGCATTTGTTGGAACAGTTGGTTGATTCACCATCATTGTTGAAAGATTTCAAGGAATTTAGTGGCGATAGTACAATCAGTGGTCAAATAGAAAAAGGTATAGAGGATACTAATTATTCTGATTCTAAAAGTCCTGATTATGTTCCGCCAAAGGTCGAAGATAAAAAGAATATTTTTGAAAGATTTGATGACGCGGTTCATACATTTAAAGAAAATACTATCGATCCGTGGACCAATATTTTACGTGGAACACGCCGGTATTTTTCTCCTTACTCTAAAACCATATTAGAGGCGATGAGCAAGGTCAAAGATAAAGACGGCAAACCGTTAAAGCCCACCGATGGATTACAAGGTATTTTGGCGAACAAAGATGCAATCTTGAAAAAGGTTGAATTGTCACCAACCGCGAAAAAGCATTTTACATGGTTTACTGAAAAAATGGATTTGTATTCTAAAACAATGCCCAGTGCTTTTGCTGGTGCGTTGCACAATCCGCGTAAACTGCGCCAAATTGTTTCACAGATTATATATGATGCTTTGGCCGATGGTAAATCAGATGTAGATCAGGCAAAAACCGCGCTTGAAATATTATCAACTATGAAATATGGCATTGCACACAGTCGACTGGCCGATGCAATGAAAAAAGAAGAATTTGTATGGTTGTCACATAAAGATTTGTCTTGGAACAAATATGAAGGTGTGCAATTTGTCACGAAGGCTTTGGACAAGGCAACAAAATATGCTGTTATCGGTGCTATTCGTGTGGGTGCCGCGATACGCAATAAATGGATGCGTGATCATACAAAGTTAAAGAACAAGCACAGAAGAAGTGACGCATTAAATAAGGCACATAGTGATTTTGCCACAAAAAGCAGACGTGATAAAACCAATGCCGAAACACATTCATCTATTGTGTTAAATGAATTAGCATTGGGGCATGGTGAATATACGTTACCTATTGCAAATGATGCAGATTTAGCAAATGCAAAAACTGTTGTGTTGCCAACTTTGGTTGGGACGCCTGATTATGATAAATTGCAAAATGATATCATGATGTATGAACAGGCCAAAATAGAACAAGGCCGCGTTGCCACGTGGGAGGCCGATCATCAAGATAAGTATGCCGAATTGATGGCGTTTTGGGACATGCTGGAATCATTTGGTAAATCGCATCAATTGACTTTTGCGGCGGGGCAAATGCGCAAGAATTTCTTGAAAGGTTATGATCGTGGAACATCACGTGCCCAGGTTATGCCGGTGGATTTCTTGTCCAAACGCCAGCGCAGATATGCGGCATAATGATAAAAAAACAGAGGCGAAATGCCTCTGTTTTTATTTATTCTTTTTCTTTCTGTGTTTTTTATGTGGAATATTTTTCACAACATTATCCTTGACGGTTTTTGTGACGGTTTTAATTTTTTCTACGACTTCGGCTCTTTTTTCGTTTGCTTCGGCCAACCAACGTTTCATACGTGCACGCAACCAACGTTCATAAATAACAAATAATCCCCCCACCCCAATCAATGGTAATACATAGTAAATTATACGATACGCTAATAATGCACCGAATACGGTTGCCTTGTCTATGTCATCGGGTAATGCCAATAAAAATATAGTCTCGAAAACACCGATACCACCGGGAACCTGGCTGAATACGCCTGTTGTTTGGGCGACAACGAATAACCCGATATATGTTCCAAATGATATATGCCAAAATGGGATTAAACAGAAATACAAAACCATACCGGCCAAGACACTGTCAGTGATGCCCAAAACAGTCTGTAAAAAGGCGGTTTTGGTGCGCGGAATACGGAATACTATTTGGCCTATTTTAATTTGTTTGTCGTGGAAAAACACCGTCATACCGAAATATGCCAGCAACACGCCCAAACAGAATATAAACAACGCGCCCAATCCAAATCCAGCACCATTGGTTATTAAATCACGCGGAATTAAAAAGAACCCAATAATTACAATCGCGGCACACCCCAAAAAGTACGTAAACCCAGAAAATGTCAGCATTTTTAATATGTCACCGCCCGTAATACGCCAACGAGTATAAAGCCGATAACGAATTGCGCCACCGGATACCACAGCATGTCCGGCATTATTACTGATTGCGAACCCCAACATTCCGGCCAACATCCATTTCCACCAACTGACGCGGTTGCCCGCACCAACATAATTTAATGCCAAAAAATCATATAATGATAACGCCAAATACCCGGCAAAACATGCGATACACGCCGCAATCAAGTTACGTTTGGGAATCGCAAAAATTGCGTTTATTATGTCATTCAAGCTGTAATTGCGAAGTTGCCACCACAACATCCCAGCGGCCAAAATAAAAAAGAATACACCGGCATAACTGATTATTTTCTTGAAAATTCGCTTTGTTTTAGCGGACATATTTTCCCCTTTTACAACGGTAAGGGTTAGCATAGCAATTTATAAAATAAAATGCAAACTTTTATTCCAACATTCACAAAAGGTGGTTATTGGAATAATTTTCAGTGTTCATTGTTATCTTTATATTACCCTTACGAATAACCTTAACCAGTTCGAACTGTTCTGTTTTATCGGCTGGAGCGGTAATGAGCGACATTACGCCTGGGGCGGATGTCCCACGGCCAGTTCCGCCCTGCACATTAGTTTTATCAATAAAAGTTAATACATAATTACCGCGTATCAACATTTTATTCGCTTGCTTAAAATATCGAAATTTTATACTTTTATTGTTATGAGAAACGAGATAGCCGAATTTTTGGATACTGATTTACAATTTATAAAAGGCGTGGGACCAAAGTTGGCCGAACGTTTTAACGATGTTTTGGGTGGACGACGCGTGTTGGATTTTTTGTTGCACAGGCCAGCATATGTACGAAATCGCGAAATTGTGGAATCTTTGGCCCGGGTTGATACAGGCGATACCATTACCGTACCACTTTTAATAAAATCACATAAAAAGCCTGGGAAAATGGCGCCATGGATGAAACGCGCACGCGCAATGCGGGTGTTATGCACAGATAAAATGGGGTATTCTGTGGCAATCCAGTTCTTTAATTCCAAATATATGGATTATTGGTTAGAAAAATTGCCAATCGGGCAATGGCGTATGGTCAGTGGGAAAATAGAGGCCGGTAATCCACCCGTTATAAATCATCCTGAATTCATTGAACCAATGGATGCCGCAGAAAAAATTCCAATGGCCCAGGCAATTTACCCATCAGGCGAAGGATTGACTCAAAAAGTATTCGCAAACGCGCGCGATCAGATTTTTACAAAGTTGCGGACACTATTAAAAAATGATAATGACGATGCGCAATTGTTGGAATTTTTTGACGCATTGGAACATGTGCATTTTGCGAAAACGTCGGACGATTTATTGCCAAACGCTACATATGTTGTCAAATTAGCATACTGCGAACTGTTGGCACACCAGACGGCAATTGCCATAAGTCGGCGTGCACGCACATCACACAAAAACAAACGCACAAAACGAGTTAAAAAGCATGATTATTTAAATCAATTCTGGGACACATTGCCGTATAATTTAACTGGCGCGCAACGCCGTGTGGTGGATGAAATATTTCATGATATGGATATGGATGTTCCCATGATGCGCCTGGTTCAGGGCGATGTGGGTTCGGGCAAAACCATTGTTGCATTAATTGCCGCATTAAAAATGGCGGAATCTGGCGGGCAAACCGCCCTTTTGGCACCAACAGATACATTGGCGCAACAACACTTTGCTAAAATAAAACCAATGTGCGATAAAATGGGGATTGTATGTGACGTTTTGACCGGGCGGGATAAAGGTGCCATCCGGCGTGAGAAATTGATATCTGTGCGTTCTGGACGAACCAAGGTTATAATTGGAACACACGCCCTATTTTCAGATGATGTTGAATATAAAGATTTAGGATTGGTGGTTGTTGATGAACAACATCGGTTCGGTGTGAATCAACGCGAATCTTTGCGTGGGAAAGGTGTGGCTGTGGATTTATTAGCATTGTCGGCGACGCCTATTCCGCGTACGTTATCTATGACCATGTATGGCGACATGGATATTTCGATTATAAATGAAAAACCGGCCGGTCGATTACCTATTCGTACGACAAAATTACCGATTGCCCGTACTAATGATTTAATTGAACGCATAAAACAACAAATTGCCGGCGGGGCCAAGGTTTTTTGGATTTGCCCACTGGTTCAAGATGAAAATGGATTGGGTATTGCGGCGGCAATTGCACGGCATGACATGCTGAAAGAAATATTCCCGAATGTGGGTTTGGTTCATGGACAAATGCCAAAGGCTGAACGTGATAAAGTTATGGCAGAATTTGCAGACGATAATTCCGATATGTCGTTGTTGGTTGCAACCACAGTAATAGAGGTTGGAATCGATGTGCCAAAAGCATCTATTATTGTTATTGAAAATGCAGAACAATTTGGATTGGCCGCGTTGCATCAATTACGTGGACGCGTGGGACGCGGGAAAATTCAATCGTTTTGTATATTGTTATATGGATTAAATGTAAGTCCGGACGGCTTAAAACGGCTGGATGTGTTATGCGAAACGGATGATGGATTCGTAATAGCTGAACAAGATTTAATGATGCGCGGTGTCGGCGAATTGTTGGGAACACGACAAAGCGGATGGATTCAATATCATTTTGCAGACTGGCGTGAACACAGGGATTTATTCAAATTGGCCGCGCGCGCAGCATGTGATAATGAGATTACCGATTGGACACGTGATTTAATGCGTATATTCAATCAAAGAGAAAATATAAGTGCGTAAATTATTTGTGTTTTTGCTGAGTGTTATTTTAACCGTGCCGGCGCACGCATTATCTGTAATTAATGATACCGAAGTTGAAAAATTGTTGCACAAATTGATTACACCTGTGGCGGCGACGGCAAATATACCTGAAAACAGATTGAAAATCCATATTGTGAACGATGACGATTTTAATGCATTTGTGAACGGTGGCGAAGATATTTTTGTGTACACCGGATTATTAACCAGAATCAAAAATCCAAATGCACTTCAGGCGGTAGTGGCACACGAATTGGGTCATATGGTTGGTGGGCACGTTGCACAAATGTCTGCACGTATGGAGGCAGAAATGACCCGTACCATATTGATTCAGGCGTTGGGGGTTGGTTTGATGGTTGCCGGCGGGAATCCTTCGTTGGGTGCGGGTGTTATGGCCGGTGCGGGTGGTGTTGCACAACAATCTTTGCTTTCTTTTTCACGCGATGAAGAGCGAATGGCGGATGAACTGGCTGTGGATTTATTGGTAAAAGCGAACATTAACCCAAATGGATTAATTCAAGTTTTTGAGCAAATGCAGGATTTAATCGGTGCAGCGGAATCAAAAATAAACAAAAATAAAACAAATCACCCATTGACCGGTGAACGAATTAAAAATACACGTGAAAAAATATCAAAAGTAAAACATTCTGGGAAATATAAAGAATATCCAGGGGCGGAATATGAATTGGTGCGCGCAAAATTGATTGGGTATTTATACAATGAAAAACAGATTCTGAATATTTATCCATATCGTGACACAAGTAATGCCGCCATTTATGCGCGGACAATCGGTAATATGCGTGGTGGCGCATTGGATGCGGCCCGCATGGGTATTGAAACACTGATTAAACGTGATAGTAAAAATCCATACTATTATGAATTATTGGGCGATATTGAATACCAATTGGGACATTATGATGCCAGTGTGGATGCGTACGAATCTGCATTAAAATTAGACAAAAATGCACCACAAATACAAACTGCGTTGGCATTGGTATTATCCGAACGGCAAAAACCAAATGATATAGAACGCGGAATCGAGATGTGCAAAACATCATTATTATCTGAAAAATCCCCCCTGACCTATTGGGTGTTGGCTAAATTATATAAAGACGGCCGATCCTATTGGGCAATGGCGGAATTTTATAATATGAACGGCGACAAAAAAAAGGCAAAAAAATTTGCAAAATTGGCACAAAAAAATCTGGGCTCGGACGAACCGGAATATATAAAGGCCGGTGATATTTTAGAATAAAAACAAAAAGTGAAAAATACACAAAAAATAATAAGTCATCCTTTACAAATCACGGACATTTTGTTTGTGATAAATAGCCAGAAATACCACCGATTATAAAATAAAATATTTTACTTTTTGTTCGTTTTCTGCTATAATTTCGGGCATAAAGGTTAATAAAAAAAGGAAGAATATGTCTTTTGTTGGAAATGCTATTTTGCAGGCTAAATTGAAATTGCAATCAAAAATGCTGAAACGTGCCCAGAAAAAAGGTAATACGGCGGCGGAAACAAAATGGGCGGCACGTTTAGCGCGAACTGAAAAACGTCGTGATGAATATATCGAATTCCAAAATAAAATCGAAGAGGCATTGGCAAAATATTCCAAAGATAAAAAACATGTCAGTGTCGGGGCAAACGGTAAAATTTCGCACAAGGCCGGTGTTGAAATCAAAATCATTCAATCTTTGATACATGCTGTTAAAATCCCTTTGAAAGACGCCAAGGAAAGTTTGGAAAATTGCCAAAAAGATAAGGAAGTCGTTGATATCGTATGCCAAATCATTGAACGGGCCGATGAAATTAAAGATTTAGCAAGCAAAAGCATCAAAAATAAAATGACTAAAAAATTAGATGGCGATGTTAAATCTGCACGCAGGGTTAAATCCGGATATTATGTTGTGGAATATGTCGATAAAAACAACAAGGCCGCAACCGCTTTTGTTCATTATGATGGCAAAGAAGTAGAAGTTTTGGCAAATGTTGTTTCTATTATTGGTCGTAAACGTATTCAGAACAGTATAAAATTGGTCGAAAAACGCAAAGAAAAAGCGGATAGAGATATCGCTAAAGGGAAACATAAAGATTTGTATGAGGCATTAAGGAATGCTGCTAAATCACGGGGATAATGTTATAAACGCACAAATATCAAATCGCCCACATCATTGGGCGATTTTTTGTATTATGTAATCAGCATAAATTTAGGATTTTTTGTTTTGGCTTGCTTTTATAAATTCCGTTTGGTAATCTGATAACCATCGCATAACAATGGGGTTAGTTTTAGTGTTTATATTACTACTGATTTCTACAATTCGCATGGCACTGATTGGGTTCGTGGTTGCTTTCCTTGGCATGGGCGGGTTTGCCCCACGGGAACGGGTTGTATCCAATGTATGCGTTGTTAAAACAAAAGGATTATTAAATGTCAAAAAAAATATATGTGGATGCAGTCCACCCGGAGGAAACCCGCGTCGTCGTTGTTGATGCGGCAACCGATCGCGTGTCTGATTTTGACGTTGAAACAACGACCAAGCCCCAGATAAAGGGAAATATATATCTGGCCAAGGTTATTAGGGTCGAACCGTCGCTTCAGGCCGCGTTTGTTGATTATGGCACTGGGAAAAATGGATTTTTGCCTTTTTCTGAAATTCATCCGGATTATTATCAAATCGGTGCAGAACAAAAAAAGAAATTATTGGAATTGGCGCATGCTAATGTCGTTGATGACGACACAGATCCCGATGACGAGGAAGATGAGGTCGCCGACTATGACGATCAAAGTGCGGGCGAAGATAACAAAGAATTTCTGAAACGCGCACGCGAATTCAAAATCCAAGATGTTATCAAACCAAAACAAATCCTGTTGATTCAAGGTGTCAAAGAAGAACGCGGATGCAAAGGTGCGTCAATGACAACATATTTGTCTTTGGCGGGTCGTTTTGCGGTTTTGATGCCAAATTCCAGAAAACGCAATAGCTATGGAATTTCCAAGAAAATTTCTGATCGCGGTGAACGTGCCAGATTACGTGAAATTTTGCATGGATTAAAAATTCCACGCGGAATGACCGTTGTTTTGCGCACTGCGGCGGCGGGGGCATCGGCCGAAGATATTGCAAAAGATTATGATTATTTGGTCAATTTGTGGAATGATATTCGCAAAACCACTTTGGAATCTGTGGCACCGGTGATTATTCATGCCGAAGATTCCCTGCTTCGTCGTGTTGTTCGTGACTTTATTTCGGATAAAACCGATACAATGGTTATCCAGGGCGAAGAAGCGTATGATGCGGCCAAAACTTATTTCCAACAAATGTACGGTCGTGCACCACGCAAACAAATTACTTTGTACAAAGATGCCGCATTGCCTTTGATGGTAAAGGCCGGCGTTGAAAAACAATTGGAAGGTTTGCACGGACCATATGTCGTATTGCCATCGGGCGGTTCAATTGTTATTAACCAAACCGAAGCAATGGTGACAATTGACGTGAATTCTTCACGTGCGATAAAGGAAAAAGATATCGAACAAACCGCATTGAATACTAATTTAGAGGCCGCCGAAGAAATCGCATTACAATTACGTTTGCGTGATTTGGCGGGGATTGTTGCAATTGACTTTATTGATATGGAAGAAGAACGCAACAACCGTAAATTGGAAATGAAAATGCGCGAAATTATGAAACGCGATCGTGCACGTACCCAGGTTGCTAAAATCAACGCGTTTGGGGTTATGATGTTGTCACGTCAACGTATGCGCAGTAGTTTCATTGAATCATCGTATGTGCCATGTCCACACTGTATGGGTGCCGGTGTGGTGCCAAGTATTCAAACAGCATCAATTATATTGTTCCGTCATTTGCAAGAAAAACTGTTGGCGAAATCGGCCCAGAAAATCATTATGACGGTTCCAACCGATGTCGCGATTTACTTACTTAATCAAAAACGCGCCGAATTAGCGGCGATGGAGGCTGAGTTCGATACAGAAATCGTGATTATTGGCGATGATAGTTTGATGAATATTGATCAATATTCTATTCAACGCGTGGCCCCAGAACAGGTTAAAACCGAAGAAGCGTTGTCGGCGTATTCCCCATCGACAGATGCAAAAAAGAAAAATGCGCAACATGTCGAGGCAAAACGTACAACCGCCACCGCGCCACGTCGCAAAACTAAAAAGAAACAACCACAAAAGAAATCCATTTGGAAAAAGTTGGTTGGTTAAAAAAATTCGCCTGGTTTTAGAAAACCGGGCGATTTTTTTTAGATTTTGCGTTTAAATACAGGAACACCAAACAGATAATATTTCTTGGTTGTTGTGCTTTTGGTTGTTTTCATGATTTGCGCACCAAACAAAGAAAATTTATACGACGTTGGCGACTGTTTTATTCTGACTCCTGGTATTTCAAAGGATTTAAGTTTTGATAAATTATTTGGGGCCTTGATTACGGTTTTATTAATACAAGAGTGTATTTCATTATAAATTTCATCATATTTTTTACCATAGGAACTTTGACGGCCAATACATTCAATTACACGACACAAAGAATATGCATCATCCCATTGATATTTTGTGCGACGAAACTCTGGGGTGCCAAGTCCTTGGAGCAAATGTGGATTTTTTGATAAAAAGTTTAATTCGTGATAATGCGATTTAGATACGGCCAATTGAAAATCAATAAGTTTCAACCGACCTTGGGCCCAAATAAAATTCTTTAGGGTAATATCGCGGTGCACAACATCTGAATTTTGCAAACATTTAAATATTTCATGCACATCGTCCAGACATTGTTTTCTTTCTTTATCTGATAAATCTGATTTATCCAATAAATCTTGCAAAGTTATGCCGTCCGTCCATTTATATGCAACGAAATGTCCATCAGGACAATCGCGATAATACATCGGACGAATAAAATGTTTATCATCTTTATCATAAAGCGATTTGCCCATATGATATTCGTTCGCATATATACCCGATATATCACTGATTTTAATAAACATACGTGTCCCATTTGCATCATATCCAGATGCAAATATATTGTATGCACGATTGATTTTGTCCGTATGGACCGTTTGGACATCTGAAAAACCAAATTTGGATTCCAAATATTTTTTATATTCGGTAAATTTTGTAAGTTTTTCAGAATAATATACAGAATAATCCTTTGGTTTTACAAATGCATATTTATTACGATGCATAAAATCGACTAATAACTGGAAATATAAATCAAATGGCGATGTGTATTTTTTTATATTATATTTCTTGTTTAACCCCAGTTTCACAAATAATTTATAAATTTTATCATAGTAATCAGAAGCGATTCTTTCTTTATGCATCAACGCGTGGTAAATTAAAGAATAAAATAAATCTTTATCTTTTAACACGAAAATACCTTTTGGAGTTAACACCCTGCCTTGCAATAAGCATCGTTCGTATTCTGTGCAATAGTAATTGTCCCCAATGTATCTAAAATCGAATAACACACGTTTATTTGCAACCTTTGTTTCACAATGCACCCTGTATGGTTCTGGGAAAACTTTTTTTGCGTTTATAATAAAAGAAATTGCGGTAAAATCGTCTGTTAAAATATCTATATCACCATGTAATTCAGTATCAAATTTGGCAGGTAATATTTCCGCATTGCGTAAAACCACATAGTTGGTTGTTGCGTTCAGGGTATAAAATAACTGTGTCAAATTGTCCCATCCATTTGCACCGGTTAAATCGCGATTTAATTTTTTGATTTTTCCGTTCCATTTTTTCGGCGCAGATTTAACCAAATCGGCATAATTCAAGCCCAATAATAACACCGCATCATGTGTGACTTCGTCGATACTGTTTGTTGTATGAACTTTGTGGCCGCCACCGGTCCATTCACGATATTTTTGCTTTAGATTGAAAATATTTATATTTACGTATTCGTGCCCACGTGACGTTTCAACCATTTCGTATTTAGGTTTATCATCACGTACAACCAAACATAAAAAAGCCCCACAACCACAATGTGTTTCTTTTTGTGATCCGCTGGGTAAAAATGTACCATAAAAACGTGTAAAATTTTCAGAAACTTTGTCGTCAGACCATTTTATTTCATAAACATCAACCAATTGTAAATTTTTAGATATATCATCAATAATTTCACGTTCACAAACCCGAGCATGTTCCCATAATACTATTAAATGCAGCTCAGGGGATTGTTTCATGTTTTAACCTCTTGTTTGTGCGCATTGTAAATGAAAAACTTAAAGGAATCAAATCCTTTTTATTTGCAACAAAGAAAACCGTAAAATATTATGTTTGTATGTATAGAGCAAAGTATCATATTTGATATAACTTGCTTTTTTGACAAATTTTGTATATAATTTGTGCGAATTCAATAGGATTTTGAGTTCAGGGTTGTAGAAAACCCTTATAGTGTACGGACGGTCTTTGGCTGTCCAGGATAATAATCCCCCGACTGTGGTCGGGGTGTCGCCAGTTATACAATAGGAACCATTGGTACCAAAGGCTGACGAAGTCATTACACTATATGATTTTCTAACACCCCGATCGTCAAATTCTGTTGACGATTGTTTTTTTATAAAAAAGGGGAACAGATGTCGGAAAAGAAATTGTTTGGTTTCAGTAAGAAAAAAAGAAATATCACTAAAGTTGATAATCCGGGCGTCTCTGGAACGTATACATACAATAGCAAAGGACAAATCGCAACAATTATGCAAAATAATAAAGATGGTTCGTCTGGACGAGTAATCACACAATATGATGAAAATGGACGTGTAACAATATCGCAACATTTAGGTCCAGAAGATATTGTAAATTTTAGTGATGGTTATATTGCTAGTATTGTTAAATATGATGGGGGTGCAACATATCAAGGATTTACCGTATCAAATAGCCAACGTAGCAGAACAACTTTGCAATATGGAAAAAATGGACGTTTATTGTCATCTGTCCAAGAAACTGCTTTTGACCATAAAGATGCAATCGGGGACCGGCCTTCTGGGATGTTCTGGCTTACCACATCCACGAGCACTTATTATGATAATGGTCATTTAGCAACACATGTTACGTATGCACAAAAACCGACACGTGCACGTGGTTTGTTGGAGTCATTAGAGGGTTCAACAGGACCACACGAAGTTGCTGAATCATATATATCTGCAATAGAACAAATGGATGAAAACGGGAAAGTATTATTATCTTTACGATTACATGAATTTGATGAAGTAAATTACCACCCGTCTGGGCGTGTTGCAACAGTGTTAAAAAAAGATAAAGATAATAATCCAAAATCACTGACGTCATACGATGAAAACGGGAAAATATCGAACATTATGGTCTATAAAGATGGTGTTGTTATTTCATCAACGGATTATGTTGATGGACATCCGGTCAGCAATACTCAACAAGGTAATAACGAATATCAAAACATTTTTGATGCCGCCAAAAAACGCGTAAAAAACAAAACAGATAAAAACAAAGATAACGTTGTCGTTAAACCTGAAAACGTTTTGGAACGTTGATAAATAATTTATAAAAAAAGGGGTAAGTTATGACAATTAATGAAGCCGCACAAATCTTAGGAATTCCGGTTAATGCTACCGCCGCACAATTGCGCACAGCATTTCGTAAATTAGCAAAAAAATGGCATCCAGATGCCAATCCAAACGACAAACATGCCGCAGAAATGATGAAAAAAATAAATGAAGCGCATGCAGTATTCCAAGATTATCTGAAAAATAACAATAATCAAAATAATAACACCGGAACAAATAACAATACTGGTCACCGTCCTGGAAATAACGGCACAAATAATTCTGCCAATAATGGTTATCGACGTCCGGGTAATAATGCAAATTCTGATAATGCCCACACATCACACCAACAATATTACGATAATGTGATGCAATCTGTTCTCCGAGATTTATTGAATCGTTACGAAAAAGCAAAATTGGAATATGAAGCAGCCAAATTAAAATTACAAAAAGCGTATGATACGAAAGTATCATTACAACAATATGTTGACCGTCAAAAGGTAATCTATGATAAATCACCGACCCCCGAAAATTACGCAAAACTTGTCGATGTTATGGTCAAAGCAAATAAAGGTGAAATAGATCACAGAACCGCAAAATATCACTTTGCTATGGCAAAGTTGTTACGCGATTCTTTGGAGAAACAATACAATATAACGATTAATGATTATAGAAATCATACAAACGAAAGGATATAAGAATGCAAAAAAAAGATGAATTAGGAGACTTGATGAATCAAGCCAGAGATATTCAAGAAAAGATAAGACAGACCACGATAAAAAATTGGGTCAACAAACATGTTAAAAACCATACTTTGGGCTGGATACAAAGCGCCGAAGCCCATTATTTAAATCTACGTACGATTTATGCTATAACTCCACCAATCAAGGGTATATCATACGTATGCAGACATTCGGTTGCTGTTCCTGTTAGTGATCCACAAAGAAACTGCAAAAGCAGTTTTATAGAAATAGAAGAATACTTTGATGCCGATGGTAAACATATGGGGCACGTGTTTACAGATGAACCATCTCTTATACAATATCCAAAGACCCATGTATTATTAACCGTATGGGTAAAAACAGAAAAACCTGTTAAACGGGGCGAGCCAAAAAATGCGATATTTCCAGCCGACTGCGATTTAATAGAATTTATAAAACCTAAAAAAATGCGTGGGGGTTGGTTTACCACACCACCAGATATAAGGGAAATTTCGCAAGGTAAATATTCCGTTGATGGGTGTCTGTTTGACGATTCAGGCAAGAAAATCAAACAAGATACATTAGACAAAACACAAACTTTCAAATCTGGCACAATAAAGGTAAATAATAAAAGGAGTGCTAAAACGTCACGAATAATTACATCAAAAGAAATAGAAATGTAAAATCGCCCATTTGGGCGATTTTTATTTTATATTTTGTGTGGCTACTAATTTTGATCTAATTTCATCTAGTTGATTATATAGTTTTTCGGCATCGTCATACGACATAGAGCCACCTGGCAAATTATTTCGAATGTAATATTGCAGGTTATATATTGAATCACTGATTGTATCATAATACGGATTTTTAATTTCGTATCCTTTGGACTTTTTTTCTATTTGATCAAACAAATCGATATATGGTTTATCTTGGGGATGTATATTGCTTTGATTTTGTGGTATGAATGCCCTGTGTAAAACACCACTATTTTTGCTTTCGAAAACCAATATGGCTTTGTTTGTTGAATTTTTTATGTAAGCTACTTCTTCATATTGAACTGTGTATGTGCCAAAACTGTAATTGGTAAAAAAAGAATGATCTTTTTTATACCAGTCTAAATCCCACAAATGACTTTCCAAAGACGGTTGACCCGCTGGATACGACACCTGGACAGGGAATTCTTCTAAAGCTGCATACATTTGACTTAATATTTTCATACCATACTTTTTATTTTTTGTTTCATCTTCATAGGTAGCACAATTTTGCGGATTTTCAATAAAAAAATGGACCGTTTGGTCCATCTTTTAATTTCATGGGCCCCCGGGTTTGGTACAGTTCTACCGGAACACGTTCAGCAACTCATTGATTTGTCGGGATTGTTGAATGAGATTATGGCAAAAATTTCAAAATGCTAATAAAACACCGGTCATACGATCGGTGTTTCTACATTATTTTCATTGTACAATTATATTTGTTTTATCAATACATTATTTATTAACAAATTTTGTTTTGATTCTATATGTTTTCTCCATTGTTTTGTCTTGGATTTAACCGAGAGTGGATCACCATCAAAAAAATCCAACATCTCTTCAATATCATTATCGTAGAGTAATGATGAAACAGCACTATCCACAAGAGAATTTACAGTATAACATACCGTAAAGTGCGACAACTCTTTTTCAACATATTGAGTTCCAATCCAATACCAAGGAATAATATACCTGTTGCAAAATTCTACGCACATGTATTTGTGTTTTCCCGGGGTAACAGACGGATTCTCAAGCCGATATTTTAATGCATAATCAAACCAGTTTGGCCAAAATTTCTCATCACCATAATAAGGTATATCGGATTCTGATATCATACAACGAATTGCTGTCATATTTGGGTGTTTTTTACATTTTTCTGCGATTATCTCTCTATGTGAATAGTCACGACATAACACAAGCTCTCCACGATATTTTAGCGTTTCCCGGTTTCCAACAAAATATGTTCTGTCTGTTATACGAATATAATCGTTTGGTGTAATTTTATTAACTGGTTTAGACATATTTTACCCTTTTATGAGATTATTTGGGGTAAAAGTAGCAAAAAATTTTCGACATTCAATAAAAAATGGACCAAACGGTCCATTTCTAAATTTCATGGGGCGGGCGACCGGGATCGAACCGGCGACACTCGGTACCACAAACCGATGCTCTACCATCTGAGCTACGCCCGCCATAAACTTTATTTTCTCTGTCCGCCTTCGCCACAGGCTACGGCGCGACACTGAATTTTCTTAATTGTGCGCTGTGCGCGCAGTAACGAAAATTCGTGGTGGAGCTGATCAGACTCGAACTGACGACCCCTTGCATGCCATGCAAGTGCTCTACCAACTGAGCTACAACCCCACATAAGCAACTATATTCTATATTTCTTCTTGCTAAATGTCAAATATTTTTGCTAATGTGTTTTTGAGATAAAAGGAGACATCATGGATTATCAAAATTTAAAGGCTGAAGTTGAACAAAAAACGGCACAAACATTGGAAATTTTACAGGGTGAATTTGCCGGATTACGGACCAGTCGCGCATCTGTGCACCTGTTGGATGGTGTGCGTGTGCCGGTGTATGGTTCGGATATGCCATTGAATCAGGTTGCCACGGTTTCTGCGCCTGATACCCAAACATTAAATGTGACCGTGTGGGATATGAATAACGCGGGGCCGGTTGAAAAAGCAATTCGCGATTCTGGATTGGGGTTAAACCCGATGACGGCAGGTGCGGTTATTCGTTTGAATATGCCACCACTTACCGAAGAACGCCGCAAAGAATTAACCAAGGTTGCCGGTAAATACGCCGAAGAAGCCAAAATTTCTATGCGCAATATTCGCCAGGATGCGATGGGTAAAATTAAACGCGCTGTGACAGATAAAGAAATTTCCGAAGATGACCAACGCAGATATGAAGAAGATTTGCAAAAGGTCTTTGATGGGCGCGTTGCGGAAGTTGACGCAATGGCAAAGAAAAAAGAAGCGGACATTATGTCTGTGTAATAAACAATTCAACATTATAAAACTTAACATTTTATAACAAAGGTGGCAAAACATGTTTAGATTTTTTAAGAAAGACAAAAAAGTAAATGAAACAATTCCTCAAAAAATTCCGCAACATATTGCGTTTATTTGCGACGGGAATCGTCGGTGGGCCGAAAATCGCGGATTACCGCCGTTGATGGGGCACCAGGCCGGTATCGCCAACTTTGAGAATATGGTTGATTGGTTTATAAAAAAAGGTGTTTCAACAATTACATTTTTTATCTTTTCAACCGAAAATTGGAATCGCAGCGATGAAGAAGTCAATTTTCTTATGGATTTATTCTATACAGAATTGAATAAAAATCTGAAGCATGCGTTGGAACACAATTTGCGTTATCGTGTTGTTGGTTCACGCGACAGATTGCCTGCAAAATTGGCAAAATTGTGTGATGAATTAGAAAAGAAATCTGAAGAAAACACAGGTGGCACGGTTGTGTTCGCGTTGAATTATGGTGGCCAAGATGAAATTGTGCGTGCGGTAAATGCGGCAATTGAAAATGGCGAAATGGTCACACGCGAAACATTTGAAACATTTATGGATACCGGGGATTTGTTGCCGGTGGATTTGATGGTACGCACCAGTAATGAATGCAGAATTTCTAATTTCTTGTTGTGGAAATTGGCGTATGCGGAATTGTTATTTGTTCCAGAACATTGGCCTGATTTGGTTCGCAGTGAAAAATTGTGGCAACATGTTTTGGATGAATTTGCAACTCGCAATCGCAGATTTGGTGGCGGAAAGAAAAAAGATTATTCAGGAAAAAATAAAGGTAAATAATTATGTCTGAAACATTAAAACGCGTATTGGTGGCGGTTGGTATATTGATTATCGTATGCATTGCCGGCATTTTGGAACACTTTGGAATCCGGGCCGTTCGTTGGTTGGGGGTATTTGTTGGAATTGGTATGATTTACGAAATGTTAAATTGCCTGTTTCATGCAAAACGCGCGGATGTTATGAAAAACTTGTTTTGGTTTTTGATGTTTTTAGCGTTATTAGTGTTATTGGTTGTATCGGTTTATTTTGTTGGCGTACGTGTGCGCAATATGTTGCTGTTGTTCGCTATTATTTGTTCTGCGGATATTGGCGCATGGTTTTTCGGCAAATTGTTTGGTGGCGATAAAATGTGGGAAAGTATATCTGGGCATAAAACATGGGTTGGACAAATTGCTGGTATTATTTGTGGTGCATTGGTGGCTTTGGCATTTGGGCCGTTGGTGGTTGGAAATTATTTGCCTGAATTATTATGGGTTGGAATTTCGGTCGCACTGTTATCGCAATATGGCGATTTAACGGCCAGTGCAATTAAACGCAAATTAGGCATCAAAGATTTTGGTACTATTTTGCCGGGACATGGCGGATTATTGGATAGATTTGATGGTTGGGTTTATGTATTACCGGCCGTATGGATGATGATGTAATGGGTATAAAGTGGGGGATATAAAACATGCATATTGTTATGACCATTATTGCGTTGATGATTGTTTTAGGCGTCGTGGTTTTTATTCACGAATTAGGACATTTTTTGGCCGCGCGTTGGGCCGGTGTGCGTGTTGATAAATTTTCAATTGGTTTTGGGCCGGCGTTGGTGAAATGGCATGACAAACATGGAACTCAATGGCAATTGGCGTGTTTGCCACTGGGGGGGTATGTATCGATATATGGTCAAGAAGATATGTTTGACCGCAAAAAATACAACGATTTACCAAAAGAAAAAAAAGTTGGGCATTATTTGTCTGCACCAAAATGGAAACAATTTGTAATCATTTCTGCGGGCGTTGTTATGAATTTTGTTTTGGCATGGGTTATTTATTCTGCGGCGTTTATGTTTCACCCGCGTGAAATTCAATTGCCTGTGGTTGGCCAAGTTATCCAAAAAAGTGTTGCGTTTAATGCAGGTGTTAAACCGGGTGATATCATTGTTAAAATTGATGGCAAAAAAATTTCTAATTGGGGTGAAATTATTTTGGCAAAAGAATTGGCCGCAAAACACAGTGCAGATATTGAATTAATACGCGGTAAAAAAATAATAACTGTGGCATTGGCACCGGCGGAACGTTGGGGATTGGTTGCCGATGGCAGTAAGACAGAATTGCGCAAGAAAGGATTTTTTGATGGGCTTTATTGGGGGGCGCGCGAAACATATAATCAATCAAAAACTTTATTGATTGTGTTAAAACAAATCATAACTGGGGAACGGTCATCAAAACAATTGGGGTCGTTTATTACAATTGCCCAGGTGTCGGGCCAGGCATTATCTATCGGATTTTGGGCATTTTTGTCGATTATCGCCCTGTTGTCTGTGAATTTAGGCGTTGTAAATTTATTGCCTTTGCCGGTATTAGATGGCGGATTCTTGTTGATTTTAATTATAGAATTTATTACACGCAGAAAATTAGAAGGCAAAGCGATGGAAATTGCATTTGCGTGCGGATGGATTTTAATTATTGGGTTAATGATTTTAACAATGTGGAACGATTTGGCAAGAGTATTTGGGTTGAATTAATATGAAAGGAAAGGTTATTTTTTTATCGTCGTTGTTGTTTGTTGGTGGTTTAGCCTTGGACGCGGTTGCCACAACAATTTCACGTATTGATGTTAATGGTACAAAACGTATGGATGCGGAATCTGTACGAATATTGGCGGGCGTAAAGGCCGGTGACAACATTAGTTCGGCGCGCATAAATGAAATCACAAAAAAATTACAGGACAGCGGATATTTTTCTACAATAAATGTATCGTTGAATGGTGACGTGTTGAAAATAAATTTAACTGAATCGCCGGTGGTATCCATTGTGACAGTCGAAGGTAATGATGAAATTTCCACAGATGATTTGAAAAAAGAAATAAAATTAAAAGAACGCGCGGCATATAGTGAAACTGTGATTGGCGCCGATGTTCAACGGTTGTTGACCGTGTACCAGCGCAAGGGTTATTTCGGAACAAAAATCAATCCAAAAAAGATAGAACAACCAGATAATCGTGTAAATGTTGTTTATGAAATAACCGAAGGTCATCCGACGTATATTTCTGATATCGATTTTACTGGTAATAAACGGTTCAGTTCGCGCACACTGCGTCACGAAATTTTATCACGCGAACATGCGTGGTGGCGTTTTATGACTCAATTTGACGTTTTTGATGAAGACAGAATCCAATACGATCAACAAATGATACGTCAATTTTATTTACGTAATGGGTATGTTGATGCCAATGTGGTCAGTGCCAAAGGACGTTTTACACCAAATCGTGAATATTATTCTGTGACATTTGATATTTCTGAGGGCGAAAAGTATAAATTTGGTAAATTGACGATTGATAATCCTTTTCCAGATGTGCCAACCGATGAATTATATGATGTTATAAAAATGGACACGGGGGATACATATAATGTGGACAAGGTTGATGAAACCATATCTGCATTACGTGGCGCGGTTGCGGATTTTGGTTATGCATTTATTACGGTGGAACCAATACCAGTTAAAAACGAAGAAAGTCGCACGGTTGATTTACAATTCAGAATTGAAAAAACAAACCGTATTTATTTAAATTCTATCAATATATTGGGAAATGTACGCACGTTTGATAGTGTTATTGAGCAATCTTTACCCATGCGCGAAGGTGACCCTTTTTCATTACAAACGATTGAGGAAGGTCGTCAGAATTTGATGCATACACGTTATTTCAAGAATGTGCAAATGGTGCCAACAAGAATTGCCGACGCCAATATGATGAATTTAGATGTAAAATTAGAAGAACAACCGACGGGCGAATTATCGGGTGGTGTTGGTTGGTCTAATATTAATGGTTTTATGGTTGATGCGGGTATTACCGAAAATAACTTTATGGGACGTGGTCAAATTGTTCAGATAAAAGGTTCGATTGCACAATATCAAAAACAAGCGTTATTCAGTTTTACAGAGCCTTATTTATTTGGGCGGGCGTTATCTGGGGGATTTGATGTTGCATATACTATGTATGATTATAAAGGATTAACCGGGTATGATTACGATCGTGATTCACTTACGGTATCCGGACGTTTGGGTTGGAAATTGACAGATCATTGGTCACAGACTATGCGGTTGTCTGCGGCGTTTGATCAAAACAGCGACCCACAACAAGGAACAGGTATGGAACCCGCACGGTTGTATTCTTTGGGAACGGCTTTCAAGTATTATAATTTGGATACTAATTTTGAGCAGAATACGCATACCGGTTTTGTGAGTAATGTTGGCGTAACGTATACTGGATTTGGTGGAACGACCACATATATGCGGTATTATGGGGATGCAACAGCAATGGTTAAATTCTTGGATGACCGGTGGCAATTGAAAACATCTATTGAAGGCGGATATTTGGAACCGTTGAACGATAATTATATTCCGCGTGTGTATCGTTATTTCTTGGGTGGTGAATCTTTGCGTGGATTTGATGTTGCTGGCGTTGGACGATTGGGCAAGAATTCTTATTCATTGGGTGGTTTATGGAAGGTTAACGGAACAACACAATTAAATTTCCCTGTATTTATCCCAGATGAATATCAAGTAAAAGGATTTATATTTACCGATTATGGTATATTGGGCGATCCGGACATTCCAAAAGGCCAAGAAGCGTATGCCGAATCATATTTAAGCAAAATTGGTTCTGGGTGGCGTACATCGGCCGGATTTGGTGTGTATTGGAACACACCAATGGGGCCAATGAACTTTTCGTGGGGTTGGCCATTAAGAATTGATGAAAATGATAGAGAAAGAAGATTTTTGTTATCGTTTGAAACGCAATTCTAAAGATATTTATGTCTTGACGAAATCTATGAAAATTTTTAATAATAAAATTGTGTAAATGGGGGAAAGTATTATGAGAAAAATTTTGCTTGGTTTATTTGTTGCATTGGCATTAGCCGGATGTGGTCAGGTATATGACCGTGAACCGGTTGGTGTTGGGTATGATAACAACGAATTAAAGTTAAGTCCGTGTGCCTGTATCATGGTGTACCAGGCATAAAATCGCCAATACCTAAACAAAACAGGGGACGACGTTGAAATATCCAGACGATTTTAATACGCCTGCATTCCCCGCGGGGAAGTTTGTTGCTGTGTCACGTTTTATGGCCACGGCGATAATGGTTGTGTTTTTTCTTATTATATGTTTATGTGGGTTAATTTTTTGGGTAAAAAAAACCCAAGACGTCAGTCCTTTTTTAATTTCATTAAGTCCGAACGATGAACGGTGGACGGTTGTCGCACATGATAATCATACAGATGAGGTTCCTGCATATTATGTATTACAAGAATCTTTGTTGAATAAATTTGCACGTAATTGGTTTACTGTTTCAAATGATGATCAGGTAAATCAGGCGATTTGGAAAAATTGCGCAGAAGAAAAACATATATGTCAAGGGTCCACAGGTGATAATGCGGATGTGTGCGCAATTTATTGCGCAAGTAATATCGCGGTATTTGATGCTTTTACAAAGGTTGTTTTACCGACGTATTCTGAATTATTAACAAAACAGAACATTGTTTGGAATGTTGTTAATATATCAATAAAGCCTGTGGATTCTGTAAAATCTGTCACCGACACTGGTGGCATGTGGAAGTTGAATATTGCGGTGGATGATGGTGCAAACATTATAAACTTTATAGGATATGCTGTGACGGCTTATGATGCGGGTCAGCATCCGAAAACAATGGGATATTATGTTGCAAACTTTAATACATACAGGATGAATTAATGCGGCGTTTGGCTTTGATTTTGGTTGGACTGTTGATATTGGTCATGATGTTGGGCATGTTATTCTTTTCAGGCGCTATTTATGATGCCGAAAAAAAATATACAGTTGAAACTTTTTTCTTTGAACCGAACAGTCAATCTGAGCGGCGTATTAAACCACCGGTATCAGCCGGTAATATTCCAGATAAGGTTTTACGTGAACTTATTATACGACGTTTTGTGAATGAGTATTTTTATGTTATACCTGATGTCGATAATGCAAATAAGCGTCAAAATTTTAGAAATACAGATGGAACCGAAACGGCATTGTGGGGATTGTCTGCGGATAGTCCAAAAATCTATACGACATGGGCCGAAACTGTTGCCCCAGAAATTATTGAATTGGCGGGTCAAAACGCTTTGCGCATTGTGGAAGTGACAGGGATTTCTGAATCTGAAAGCGGGCATTTGGTTGTTGATTATGTATTGAAAACATGGACAAAACCAAACGATGTTATGGCGTTGCCAGAACTTACTATGGGTGCATTGTATTTAGATATAAAAAAGCAACCTGTTCGTGTTAAACAATCACAAGAAGCATTAGATAGGTTGAAAAATGGGGTTGATCCGGTGTCTGCATTTACGTTTGAGATATTAGATGTGGTCCAAAAATAGGAAATAAGAATGTTGTTGAAAAAAACTTGGTATGTCTTTATTGCTTGTTTGTTTGCGTTTGGGACGCCGATGACCGTTCATAACGCGGTGGCAGATGATGATACATTCGAATTATTCGGAGATGATTCTGATGACGGGGATGAATTCACGGATGAGGATAATACCGATTTTATGTATGCCGATGATGATACCGGGGATGTGATGGAATCTGATAATGTATCATTGAATGATGGGGCCGGATTGTTGAACGTTGGTGGATTTGATATTGCCGGAATTATGTTGGGGATGACATTTGAAGATGTTTATAACCTGTATCATGAAGGCAATAGTTTATATGCCCCACGTAAAAAAAATAGTTTGGTTTATACCATACCCCAGGATTGGAAATATAACTTGGACTATGAATGTCGGCAGGCGGGCGTGGTGCAACCAAGTAAATTAGATAAATGTGTTCGCGCATTGGCACGCAGTCGTGGTTTGTTGTATGTTTCTGAGATTCATTTGGAACGTGTCAAAACAGGCGAAACCGTGGATGTTTATTTAACCAGTAATGCAACTGATAATGTTGTATATCGTGTCATGTATAAAAATGATGCCGATGATACCGAAGGTCAAAATCCAAAATTTGCAGATCAACGGGAAAAGAAAATTTTGGCATTTTGGAGAACAGTTATAAAAAAATACGGAACACCGAATTCTGGTCAGGACACTTGGATTACATCGACAAATTCATATGATCCAAAAATGACCGCATATTATGGCGCTTTGGAATTAGTAGATGAAGGACGACGCGCAATGGATGCGGCCAAAGCAGCCCAACAATCACGTGAAAATTTCCGCGCCAAACCCTATGCTTTTTAATGAATACTTATTATACAGGGCTTTTTTCAGAATGGTATGCACGAATGTTTTTGCGATTTCGTGGGTATCGGATTTTACAATCACGTTATGTGACGGGTAAAAATACCAATCGTGCTGAAATTGATATCATTGCAAAGCGTGGAAACACTATCGTTTTTGTAGAGGTAAAATGCCGACCTGATTTGCAAACCGCATGGGATGCAATTACACCGGCACAAATACGACGATTGCGAAATGCGGCGAATACTTATTTGTTGAAAAAACGTTGGATGGGCGGGGCCAGATTTGACGTTATTGCCGTATGTGGCTGGAAAATCTATTGGGCGAAAAACGCTTTTTAATCCTTGCAAGTGTTTTTTATGATTGTATAATTCATTGTGAATTAAAACCAATGGAGTATGCTATGAATTTTATCAAAACTGCAATTGATGGGGTTTATATAATTGAACCAAAAATATTTAATGATGCCCGTGGATATTTTTTCGAGAGTTATAACGAGGCTGAATTTGTTAAAAATGGTATTCCAAATCGTTTTGTCCAAGATAATCAATCTAAATCCAGTTATGGCGTTGTACGTGGATTGCATTGTCAATTGGGCGAACATTCCCAAGCAAAATTGGTGCGCGTATTACGTGGCAAGGTTTTGGATGTTGCGGTTGATGTGCGTCCGGGTTCAAACACGTTTGGCAAACATGTAGCAGTGGAATTATCCGAAGAAAATCAAAGACAATTATTTATTCCGCGGCATTTTTTACATGGATTTTCTGTATTAAGTGATGAAGCGATCTTTGCGTACAAGGTTGATAATTTATACAACAAGGAAAGTGAATTTGGTATTCGATATGATGATCCGGAAATCGGTGTTGATTGGAAAGTTCCGGCGGATAGAGTCATTACTTCTGAAAAAGACAGAATTGCAAACACATTACAAGATTTATTAAAAAGGCATACAAAATGAGCAAGGTTTTAATTACGGGCTGTAACGGCCAATTGGGTACTGAATTAGGTGCATTGTTGCCAGATGCAATCAAAACGGATTATGACACATTGGATATTACGAATGCCGATGCAGTAAAACGTTTCGTTGATAAAAACAAAATTGAAACCATTGTGAATTGTGCTGCATATACCGCGGTGGACAAGGCCGAAGATGATTTTGATACGGCATTAAAAATAAATGCTAAGGGACCGAAGAATTTGGCGGATACCGGTGCAAAAATTATTCATATTTCTACGGATTATGTTTTTCCTGTAAGTGGACCTTATCAGAAAAATAGACCGTATAAAACAGATGATCCTGCTCTTCCGGAATCTATATATGGTATAACAAAACGGAAGGGAGAAGAGCTTATTTGGACGGGGTGTCCATCGGTAAAAAATGCTACTATTATTATTCGTACTGCTTGGTTGTATTCACCGTATGGAAATAATTTTGTAAAAACTATGTTACGGTTGGGTGAAACGAAAAGCGACATAAATGTTGTAAATGACCAAATTGGAACACCAACATACGCGGCAGATTTGGCAAAGGCAATCGTCACAATTTTGCCACAGATGAACAGAGAAAATTCTGGAATTTATCATTTTACAGATGAAGGTGTGTGTTCTTGGTATGATTTTGCGACCGAAATTATGACGATGGCGGGGTTGCCTTGCGATGTGCACCCTATTCCAACATCCGAATATCCAACACGTGCAAAGCGCCCGGCATACAGCGTTTTGGATAAATCAAAAATCAGAAAAGTTTTCAATGTGGAAACCCCACATTGGCGTAAAAGTTTACAAGAATGTTTGCAAAGATTGGGTCGGTAAGAAAAAATTCTTGTCATTTTTGATAAGAGTTTTTATACTGGTCATGTACCTTGAACCAAAAACAAAAAGGAGAAAAAATGAAAAAAGTAATATTGGCATTGTTTGCTGTTTTGACTTTGGCTGCTTGCACAGGGTCTTATCATTCTGGCAACTGTGAATATGATTTCTTGCTGCACAAAGATATTTCTATTTCTAAATGGATTGGCAGTGCAACAGGTTGCTAATAAAAAATAAGTGATGACAAAAACAAGGTTGTTTTTATTTGCTGGCTATGATGCACATGCGCAGATAAATGACGCTTTGCTCTTTTATTTACGTGCACTGTCCAATGTCGGGGATATTGTCTTGACCATGGATTGTGAACTGAAACGGGGCGAAGTGGAAAAACTTTCTGGGATTGCTCATTTATTGCATGTGCAGGCCAGCCATCACGGTGAATATGATTTTGGTTCATATAAACGCGGTTTTATATGGGCCAAAGATAATGATATTTTAGAATCTTATGATTATATTTATTTTGTAAATGATTCTGTATTGGGGCCAACCGCGGATTTGGGCCCTGTGTTGGACGATTTGGAACGATATGGTACAGATATAGTTGGCATGTTTTATGCCACAGGACAGTGGGTGACGACCCCCGATAATACGGTTCCTGACCACGTACAAAGTTGGTTTGTTGGTGTTAAATCGCGTATTGCCCAGGCGGCGTATTTCCAAGATTTTATAACAAACATTCATCGCCAAGATAATAAGGCGAACATCATTGTTAATTACGAAACAGGTTTTACAACATTATTGACACAACATGGGTGTTCGGGGGCAACAGCATTTACAGGCAACATGGACAATGACCCATATCGCAAGCCTTTATTGATGTTACAAAATGATGTGCCATTTATTAAAAAGACCGCATTGAAATTATTATCACCAACCGAATTGCAACAAAATGTCAATGTGGAATTATTGAAAATCATAAAACAGAATCATCTGTATAAACAAAAAAAGTGGCAAAGAGTCAGAATTTTACGTATCGGCCGTGTGAAGATTGCAACGTTAAAGCAACGCATTGGCACAAACAAAACAAAGTGGTTTTTGTTTGATTGTATCCCTTTGATATAATAAGACGGCCGAAAAATCGGCCGTTTTTTTTATATAATGTTCATATTATTTGCTGACGACCACCATTGCCGGGCGCAATACGGTATCACCGTACATATAACCTGTTTGCATTTCTTCGACGATCATGTTGGGCGCATGCGCATCATCGGCCGGAACCACGGAAATTGCGCTGTGGAATTGAGGATTTAATTGTTGTCCGACGCTTTCTATTTTCACGATTCCGATTTGCGCAAACGCAGATTCCAATGACAACGACAAAGATTTAATCCCAGCGTCATCAGGCGATTGTTTTAATGCCATGTTCAATGCATCCATAACCGGTAAAAATTTTTTTGCGATTCCCATACCACATGTACGTGCCGCAGATTCTGTATCACGCGCGGCACGACGTCGAGTATTTTCTAATTCCGCCGCAGTACGCATATATTTATCGGTTAAATCTGCAACTTTATCCTGTAATTCGCTAATTAATTTATCGGCCTCCGTTTCCGCCGAGTGAGTTGTTTCCGAAGCATTTTCCATAGAAGCATCGTTCACCGACACTGTTTCTACCGCAACTTCTTTTTGTGGTTCGTTCAGATTTTCTGTATTTTTTTCCATATTTTACCTGCCGTTTTTTATTATATATTTATTTGATACTTGTAATTATAGGTATGAAATCGTCTTTTTTCAAGGATGCACCGCCAACCAAAACACCATCAACATGGTCGATTTTCATAATTTCTGCGGAATTTATTGCCGTGACCGACCCGCCGTATAAAACAGGTGTTTCATCAAAGCCCATTTCGTTCAAAATGCTACGGATTATTTTGTGAGCATTGGCGATTTCATCCCCAGAGGCCGTGATACCTGTACCAATTGCCCAACGTGGTTCATATGCAATTATAAAACCACCATTTGTGGCGTTATGAGGAATTGATTCCCGAACACCCCGCTCTATTATTTCATGTATTTTGCCATTTTCACGTTCTGTGGCGGTTTCGCCCACACAAATAATCGGCATAATATCATTGTTCAACGCCAATTCTGCGCGGCGTGCAACATCAGCATTTGTATCATGTTGCGCTTCACGACATTCGCTGTGCCCGACCAATGTCACAGATGCCCCGGTCGCCGACACCAAATTCGCCGAAATATCGCCCGTATGTGCCCCAGATTCATATTTACTGACATTTTGTGCGCCAATCATAACCGCACCCGTTCCCGGTCGCAACAACGTTGCCGGAACACATAAAATCACCCTGTTTTCAGTGTTCACAGCAGCCAAATTTGATACCATTTCATCTAACATTTCGGCATTGCCGTTCATTTTCCAGTTACCAATAATTATTTTCATAGAAATTCCTCTTTTTTTCATTGCATTTTGACCGTCACGTTTGCTATGGTAATGCAAAAGGAAACAAAATGCTAGAATATTTACGTAATGCTTCGGAAAAGCCATTAGCTAAATTTTTGATTGCTATATTGGCGTTTTCGTTTATTGGTTGGGGTGTTGCTGAATGGATTTTCGGTGGCGGAATGAATGACACAACATTGGTTCATGTGGGTGATTCTGAAATTTCTGTGAATCAGTTTACAAATCAAAAATCCCAGATGTTGGCGAATATGTCGCGCGAACAACAACGTTCTATATATACTGATGCGCATGCAATGAAATCTTTCAATAACTATGTTATGGGTAATTTAACCAGTCAGCAAATGGTTCGTAATCGTGCCGATGATTTGGGATTTGTGGTTTCGGATCATCGTATTGCCCGCGAAATTCGTAATGTGCCGGCATTTCAAGACAACGGAAAATTTTCCGAAGATCGGTTTGATGCGGCATTGGCGGCGAACGGTTTGACCGAAGATAGTTTGGCCGGATATTTACGTAATGACATTACGCGTACGATGGTTTTGGGGCCGATTTCCGAACGGGTGCGCGTTCCTGAATTTGCGGTGGATGCTGCGTATAATGCACGTTATGCCACACGCGAAATTGAATATCGTGTTGTGAATTTCAAGGATTTTGGTGTAAAAAATCCAACAGACGATGTATTGAAAGCGTATTATGCACAACACCCAAAGACATTACCTGAAACACGCCAAATTTCATATGTGTTTGTTTCGGCAGATATGTCAAAACCTGATGAATATGATGCAGGTATGGCACGTATGGTAAAGGTAGAAGATGAAATTATCGCGGGGGAAACTCTGGCAAATGCTGCGAAAAAACATGGCGCAAGATTTGTTCAATTAAAACCTTTTGCACGTAATGGTGCGGCAAATGATGCAAATATCACACCGCAAATAGTTGCGCAAATATTCAATATGGATGAAAATACAGACAGCGAAACGATCGAGGCTAAAAAAGGTTTTATGATTGTACATTTAGATAAGGTAAATCCTGCACACAGCGCAGATTTTGCATCTGTGAAAAATGAATTGATGCCGGAATGGATACGTGCAGAAAAACACAAACAGGCGTATGAAAAAGCAAATGGAATTTTGGTTGATTTGAACCGTGATGGCAAATTCCAAGGTGCGACAAAGAAATTGGTATCCCGAACAGAAGGCGCACCAATAGCGGTGTTAAGCGATGCATTCAATAGTTCTGTTGGAACAAATAAACTTGTCGAAACGGCGGATGCGTTTTATGTATTATCCGTAAAATCGGCCACCACACCAAAGGTTGACGCAAAGAAGAAAGCGACTTTGCGACAAGAAATGGAACAGATGATGCAATACCAGATGCAGGCGGATTATAACAAATTCTTGCAACGCGAATATCCGATAAAAATAAATAGCAAGGTATATAACAGATATATCGAAAAATAAAAACGGCAAATGCCGTTTTTATTTTTATGGTTAAATGTCTTGTATTAAATTGTTGCACGGTGGGAAAAATATTGTAGACTGAATTATATGCAGTATATTGATTCACATTGTCATTTATCAAAAAATATCCCATTTGCTGACGCGTTTGCCCGGGCACGTGAAGCGAATGTTTTTGGTATTGTATTAAATTCTGTAATAATGGATGATTGGAATAAAATTATTCAGATTACAAATACAAATAAAAATGTATGTGGCGCAATTGGAATCCATCCTTGGCATGTGGATTCTGTAGATGCGAATTGGGATAAAAAAATGTTGGATTTATTGCGCAATAATCCGTATCTGTTTGTTGGTGAAATTGGATTGGATAAAACACGCAATAATTTTGCAAAACAAATATCCGTGTTCGTGCAAGCATTAGAAATGGCCATTGAATGTCGGCGCATTGTAAATTTACATTGTGTGCATGCATGGGATGAGGTGATAAAAATTCTGAACAAATATCGTCCAGATTTGCCACGGATTGTTGTGCATTCTTTTGATGGAAATCAAAATGCGATTGATTGTGGTTTAGATTTATATTTTTCTTATTCTCCGAACGTTGCCAATAATCGGTTTAAGCGGATGGCGGCATCTGTGGAACGTGTACCACGTGACAAAATTTTGGTTGAAAGCGATAGTTTTAATTTTATAGATGTTATTACTGCAACAAATGGTGTTTTGGCGCATCGTAATGATGTTACGAGTGATGATATTTTTAACAATGCAAAAAAGGTGTTTTTTAATGGATAGACTGCACAGAATTCGTTTATTATTGGGGGATAATGCCATACGCAAGTTGCAGGCCAAAACCGTTATGGTTGTTGGATGTGGGGCGGTCGGATCTTTTGCAATCGAAGCATTGGCACGCAGTGGCATCGGCAATTTAATTCTTGTGGATTTTGATAAGGTAGAAGAAACAAATATCAATCGCCAATTATTCGCCTTACAGTCAACCATCGGACAAAATAAAGTTGATGTGGCACGGGCAAGAATCTGTGACATTTCACCCGATATAAATGTCAAAACTTTCAATATGTTTTGGGATGATCAATCAAATCCAGATATAAACCCAGATTTTGTGATTGATGCGATTGATTCTGTACCGTCCAAGATAGCACTGTATCGTTGGTGTGTAGCACATGGAACGCCATTTGTAGCCAGTATGGGGGCGGCACGAAAAACAGATATGGATGAAATTATTGTTGCGCCGATTTCCCAGACCAAGGTTTGCCCATTGGCGGCGCGCGTACGTAAATTAGTGCGCATGGAAAAATTACCTGATTTTCCTGTTGTGTATTCAATACAGCAACCATCTGTAAATGATTGTAAAGAATTAGGTTCAATGATTACTGTGACGGGTAATTTTGGATTAAAATTGGCACATTTTGTAATTCATAATTTGATTAACGTTTAGGCGCGCAATCCTAATACAGACACGGCTTTGCACTTATTCCTAAACACTGTTTGTTGATTGAAAAACGACCATAAATGCCCTATAATAAAAATATCAAAAGGGTAACTTTTTGATATTAAAATTTAAGGAGAAAAAAGATGAGAGGACTGACCACTTATATATTAGAACCATTGACTTTTATCGGTGCCTTGAATTGGGGGCTGGTTGGGTTATTTGGTTTTGATTTGGTTGCATGGATTTTTGGCCCAGCAACTTATGCTTCAAACATCGTATATTCTATTATCGGTGTTGCAGCGTTGCTTTGGTTGATTTGGATGTTCATCGATACACCCACAAACAATCGTTAAAGCAAACAGTTTTAATGTGTCGGTAATTTATAAATCCCCAAAAGAATCCCTATCCGTTTTTATATCATTAGAAGCGAGATAGAGATTTGTTATGGGGATTTTTTATAAGATTGACTTTTTTGTATAAAAATCCTAATATTTATGCCGAATAATTAAAGAAAAATAGGAACGAAAAATGCCAGAAAAAATATCTTTGTATAATACTATGTCGCGCAAGATTGATGTGATCGAACCCGTTGACGGTAATATGGTTAAAATGTATTGCTGTGGTCCAACGGTATATAACTATGCACACATCGGAAATTTGCGGACTTATATTTATGAAGATTTGTTGGCACGTACAATTCGGGCGGCTGGATATCAATTAAAGCACGTTATGAATATTACTGATGTTGGACATTTGACCAGTGATGCCGACACCGGCGATGATAAAATGTTAATTGCTGCGGAACGTGAAAAGTTGGCCGTGTTGGATTTGGCCCGGAAATATGAACGCGTGTTTTTTGAGCATACAGCTGCATTGGGGTTAAATCGACCCGATGTTGTTGCACGCGCCACAGAACATATTGATGATATGATTGCCTTTGTTAAAAAATTAGAAGAAAAAGGATATGCATATGTTGCCAATGGCAATGTGTATTTTGATACCGCAAAATTTCCAGAATATGGGAAACTGTCAGGTCAAGATCGCAGCGAGTTGCGCCACGGTGCCCGTGTTGAACAAGATTCCAGCAAACGTAATCCTTCGGATTTTGTGTTATGGTTCACAACTTCTAAGTTTGGAAACCAGGTGTTGCAATGGGATTCCCCATGGGGGCGCGGTTACCCGGGGTGGCATATTGAATGTTCGACAATGGCAATGAAATATTTAGGCGAACGTGTAGATATTCATTGTGGTGGAATCGATCATATTCCGGTGCATCATGAAAATGAAATTGCACAAAGTGAGGCTTACCTGGGGCATAAATGGGTGAACAATTGGATTCATATGGCGTTTTTGCAGATGAAAGACGGCAAAATGTCAAAATCCAAAGGTGATTTTTTAACCGTTGATTCATTAAAGGATAAAGGCTATAAACCGGAACATTATAAATATTTTTGTTTGACATCACATTACAGAACTTCGGCAAATTTCACGTTCGAAGCATTGGATGCTGCGAAAAATTCTTATGAATCTTTGATTGCAAAAATCAAAGAATACAAGCGTATTGTCGCAGATAATGATGCAACAAATGCCGAATTAGAAAAATCTTATATTCGCGATTTTGATGCGTTTATGTTTAATGACTTGAAATCTCCACAAAGCTTGGCGGTCGTATGGGATGCATTGAAAAATAATGATTTACCCGCAAAATCCAAATTAAATTTCTTGTTGCATGTTGATAGTATATTTGGACTGTCCTTGGTAAATGCGATAAATGCGAAAGAAGAACAGATGGAAATTACTGATGAAATTGCCGAAATCATTAAACAGAGATTAGCGGCACGTGCAAATAAAGATTGGGCAATGTCCGATAAATTACGTGATGAATTGGCCACGCGTGGTATTGGTATCAAAGATATGCCAAACGGTGAATACCAAGTGTTTGCGGTAAATAAATGATTAAACCGTCCAAATGGACGGTTTTTTTAATAACCTTGGTTCGTATTTTCTTTTTTCAATATGTGTAATGGGATATTGAACAAAGCCCTTGATTTATTTTTACCCGTAATGTTTTTTTCAACATGACCAGCGTTTTTAGTAGTATTTGCACCCAGTTGCGCAATTTGTGTTAATTTGGTAAATCCCAGCAACATTTCTTCCACTGGTAAAAGTGGTAAGCCGGACATTTCTTCAAGCAAAAAACATACATTGTTTTCTTGGCCTTGTTTTACACTCAATTTTAACCTACTGTTATTTATGTTCGCACAAACATCGTCGGTCTTATTAGTGTTATGTTTAACAAAACCGGTTTGAGAGTATAAATTTAACACACACCAATAAATTTGATGTATAACAATTTGTTTGGTGTTTTTATTTCTGAATACAAACCGCGGACTGCGAATTTGCTCCAAATAATTATGCGCCAAATTGTTGGCGTTCAATTCACCCAGCGCAACATCATCCATATTGCTTAATACCGGTTTAACATACTGTTCATAATATTTACTGTGCATTATATGCGCCTTTTATTTTAACGGCGCATAATATAGCACATTTTTATAACTTGTCAACTTATTTCATCTGGTCCGTCATTTTGTTCGTCGCATGTTATGGGCGATGTCATTATTTTTTTCCATTGTCTGAATTCGTACCTCAGGCAACTATAGTGCAACAATTCCAATTGTTCTGACAATTGTTTTATTGTATAATTGGAATACGATCGTTCTCCTTCACTGCCGCGACTTATCCAGCCTATGATTTTATCTATATATGATCGTATCATGCCGCATTTTTCCATTGTTATATTCGCATTTTTACGAAAAGAGTGGAAATCGTATTGCCCCGAAGACGTATCTTTGATGCCTATTTGTTTTAGAAAATTAAAGAAATTTCTTGTCATATGAGCATTTAACCCGCCACGTCTATTTAAACAAATTTTCTGAAATATAAAATCTGTATCAAAAGAATGTTCTTTGTGTTGCACATAATCCAAGAACCCCATTTTTATTAACATAGAATGAATTGGTACGGCACGTTCAGAATCTTCTGTTTTCAGTTTTTTTATTCCGGGACAATCTTCTATAAAATTTATACACCAAATGCCCTCTTTTTGCACTATGTCTTTATATTGCAATGTGAATATGGCATTTTTACGCGACCCTGTAAAAAGAGCCAACATACATCCCCAAAATATGTCTGGATATTTGTGAAAAAATTTTTTTGATGGATCGAAAATACGTTTTAATTGCGCATCTGAATACGGCGTGTGTGGTCGCCTTGCACTTTTTGGTGTGCGTTTTATTGCAGGCAATCCAATCAATACATTAGATTGATACATATCTGGATATGCAAAAACAGCAAATTTTATTAATGACGTTATCCATCGCATATGTCTTAACTTTTGATCACCTTTGATATCGTCTCGATTTGTAATTGTGTTGATTATTTTTAATAGTGTTGTTTCGTTATGTAATTCAGAATATTTATTTCTTACACTCAGTCCGACCATTTTAATATATCGCAATATAGTGTTATATTTGCGATTAGTTTCTTCGTTATCTTTACCGATTTTTATTATAAAACGTTCCAACACCTGGTCTATGGTCGGCGCTTTTTTATTTTTTTCAGATTGATCTTTGGATATTTTGCGCATCAACCTTAACAACGCTCGCTGTTGACTATAAAGTTCTTGTGTTATTTCTATAATATGTTTTTCTCTCTCGTTGAGTTCGATTTCTCGTTCTGTGATTGATTTTGTTTGCATCATATTTACCTCCCTATTTTCATTAATAAATACAACCACAAAAGGGAAAAATATCAACAATTCAAAAATGAATATTGCTATTATATAACTAAATCCCTATTTTTCGTCTAAATATTTTGCAAATTTAGTAAAACTTGTATTCGTAATTTTCAAGATTTTTGCCAAAGTTTCAAATGATATCCATCGCGGTTGTCCATATTTTGATTTGCGTTTTGACGGATTAAACGTTGTCGGATCTAAACCTGCCGCACGTGCCATACCGCTGCAACTAAGGTGATTTTCATGTGCTAATTTATCTATTGCATGCCACAAATTTTGATTGTTAAACATATTAACCTCTTTTTTGTACATAAGAATATTATACTAATAATTAGCAGAACTTTCAATATTCTATCGCGCTATACGATAACCAGGACTATATTCACAACCGTGCGTCAAACTGACCAAAATTCTGGCGCTTCACGATTATTGAAATATCGTAAAAAAACAAGAATTTGATACGGGAATTTTTCCTAAAACACCTCTCATCACCGTCAGTGACATAAAAAACATGACTTATTATCGCTTAAACCGATTCGTTTTTAACGAATCGGCATTTTTATAAATATTTGTTTATTTTTTTATGAATCTACACATATTATGAAAAAAGATTCCTGAAAGTTATACAAGATAAGTATAAAAAAACAAAAAATGTTTCGTAATTCGCATCAAAGTTGCAAAATCAGGCAAAAACTATATATTTCACAAAATCCTTGACTTGTGCGGATTTTATGGTTATTATATGTCGCGTTATTCGGGCATAGTTCAGTCGGTAGAACAACGGACTGTTAATCCGTATGTCACTGGTTCGA
>Ga0310690_10001455_pt1 | contig 41941 bp, 32 predicted proteins | sample AusTroGonzalo_MG_2_FD_207661 | JGI IMG/M metagenome (GOLD analysis project Ga0310690, IMG submission 207661) | Bovine rumen microbial communities from tropical cattle in Woodstock, Queensland, Australia - Gonzalo_04 (v2) (version 2) | ecosystem: Host-associated > Mammals > Digestive system >... | reverse complement strand
TGCCACCTCATCCATGCGGTCGGAGCGTATCTGCACCTCTATCCACTGACCAGTCTTCGACATGAGGGTCACATGTAGGGCCTGATAGCCGTTGGCCTTCGGATGACTGAGCCAGTCGCGCAGACGGTCAGGGTGTGACTTGTAGATGCGGGAGATGGCTACATAGATATTGAAGCACTCATTGACTTCCTCTTCCCTGACACGTGGTGTAAAGATGATGCGCAGGGCAAGAATGTCATAGATCTCTTCGAATGCCACGTGCTTGTTCTGCATCTTGTTCCAGATGGAGTAGGGGGTCTTAATACGTTGTTTGAGTTCGTACTGGATGTGCATGTCGTCGAGGGCAGCACGGATGGGTTTGGTAAACTCGTCAAACAGTTCCTCACGCTGTTTCTGGGTGGTTTCCAACTTCTTCGAGATGTTGGCATACTCATCGGGGTGCTCGAATTTGAAACTCAGGTTCTCGAGTTCTGACTTGACCTTGTTCAGACCGAGGCGGTTGGCCAGCGGGGCGTAGATATAGAGGGTTTCACCTGCAATCTTATACTGTTTGTTGGCAGGCTGCGACTCTAACGTACGCATATTGTGCAGACGGTCGCAGATCTTGATGAGGATCACGCGGATGTCATCGCTCATCGTGAGTAGCAGTTTCTTGAAGTTTTCCGCTTGGGCGGAGGCCTGTTCACCGAAGATGCCGCCGCTGATCTTAGTCAGGCCGTCGACAATCTGTGCAATTTTGGGGCCGAAGATATTTTCGATGTCTTCAACGGTATAGTCGGTATCCTCGACGACATCATGCAATAGTGCTGAACAGATGCTCGTGGAGCCGAGACCTACCTCCTTGCAGGCGATGAGGGCTACGGCAATAGGGTGCATGATATAAGGCTCGCCCGACAGGCGGCGTACGCCTTTATGGGCTTGTCGTGCGAAATTGAAGGCCTTGGTGACGAGGTCTACCTTCTTGCGATGACGGGAAGACAGATAACTGTCGAGCAACTCCTGAAAGGCGTCGTTCACCAACTTCTCATCGAGTTCTTCCTGAGGAATCTTATCTTCGTCCATATGATTGCTTATCTTCTACGTGATTTCTTTGCAGTGGTCTTTTTCTTAGCGGAGGCTTTCTTTTTTGGAGCCGCCTTTTTCTTCTTGGTTGCCGTTTTTTTCTTGGCAGTGGTCTTGCGGGCCGTAGAACGCTTGTTTCTGGTCACACGACTGTTACGCTTTGCCCGACTATTCTTGCGGCTCACCTTCTTGGTGGTTTTGCGGGTATAGGTGGGCACATCGTCATTGATGGTTACCTCCAGACGCTTGTTGAGCAGTTCGTCAGCGCGGTAGTTGTAGATGGAATCCTCGTTGTCGATAAACCGTCCGGCATCGGCCAGTGGCAGACGGATGGCAGAGGGTTTGGTAAGGCCGGGCACAATGTCACGACGATACTCGGGATTGAGCGAGCGTAGCATATCGGCATCGAGCCCAAGCACAGCGGCTACCTGTTCCAGATGGACGTTCTTTCTGACGACGACGGTATCGGTCTGTGCCGGCAGACGAGTGGTCATCGGACAAATATTGTGGTCGCAATAATAGGTCATGATATAGTTGGCCGCGATGAAAGCAGGCACATAACCGCGTGTCTCTGCAGGCAGATAGGGGTAGATGTGCCAGTAGTCCTTGTCTGCGGGGGTGAGCACATCGCCCTCTTGGGTTTTCCCGCTGGCGGCACGGGCCCTGCGGATAGCCTTGTTGATATTCTCAGGACCACAGTTGTAGGCAGCAATTACCAAGTTCCAGTCGCCGAAGATCTTGTACAGGGCTTTCAGGTATCGGGCGGCAGCATAAGACGACTTTACGGGGTCGCGGCGCTCGTCAACGAGCGAGTTTACCTCCAGGCCATATTGCTTGCCGGTGCCGATCATAAACTGCCAAAGACCCGTGGCACCCACTCTTGAAACGGCTTTTGGGTTGAGTGCCGACTCAATGATGGGTAGGTATTTCAGTTCCAGTGGCAACTGATAGGCTTCGAGGGCCTCTTCGAAGACGGGCATGTAGAAGTTCATGGCCCCCAGCATATAACTGACAGAATAGCGCAGACGACCCGTATAGCGGTCGATGAACCGCTGCACGACATCGTTATAGGCCAGTTCCATCACAGAGGGAATTCTGCTGAGGCGCTCGATGTAAACCTCACGCGGGTAGGTGGGGTTGACATCCTTCATCTCACAGTCGTTGGTACCCGTGAGATAGGTTTTCGACATATAGAGGTTCAGCAGACTGTCGAGGTCGTAGGTCATGGCCTCGGGGAATTCGATGAGTTCCTCGTTGCCCTGCTTGTCGGTGACGGTAATCTCGTCCTCACCGAGTACTGCAGGCACCTCATCGTCGTCCTCCTCGTCTAGGTCGCCATCGTCCTCTTCGTCATCATAATCCTCTTCTTCCTCGTCTTCTTCTTCAATGACGACGGGGTTGTCTTTAACGGTCTTATTGACCACTTGTGCCTCGGCCATGCCTCCTGAACCAAACAGGAAGAGGGCGAGTAGTATCCATATTAGTTTTTTCTTCATATTCAATTTTAGTCATTTAAAAGTTTAAACTGCAGTTGAGGCCCAGCGCACCCGCTTGGAGTGGGTTGTTCGACGAACTGTTGCTCATAATGGTGGGTTCCACCTTCAGACTCAGATCCTTCGAGATGTCGAATACGGAGAGTTCCGCATCCACATAGGCATCAATCACGGAGAGAGCATAGACACCTACCATCACGAAGAAACTCAGGTCACGCCAACGGCGGTATTTGTTTCTTCGGCTCTTGAAGATCTCCTTATAGCGTTCTTTCTCGCTGTCTGTGGTAATCTTCTTGCCCAGATGCAGGTAGTTGTTATAACTAGCGGTTCCAGGGTCATTGTCCATGATGTCGAGATAAGCCTGTGAGTAATCCTTATACATGCCGTTATTCCAGTTCATGGCGTATAGACAACCCATAAAACCACCATAAATCAGGGGCAACTTCCAATATTTGCGGTTATAGATCTGTCCACCGCCAGGAAATACGAGTGCCAGCCAGAGAGCCCGCTTGGGGTCGGGCTGCCATTGTGCCCAGTCTTTTTCTACCTTCATGGGCGGATTGGCCTCGACCATCACGCTCAGTTGTTTCTGGAGACTGTCGGCCATGAGACTGTCTGCAGCATGATCCTCTATCAGGGGCTCGGCATCGCTGCTGATGGTGAAGATGCTGTCTTCAGGTACATCATCGACTTCCTGAGCGAAGCCGGTGGCTACAGTCAACAGCAGCAGTACGACGGCCAAAGATCGTTTGTTCAATATCTGTAAAATACGTCTCAATTTGATATCTTATCAAAAGTGTTCATGATACGCTCCAACTCGTCTGGATTGTCGAAGCCAATGGAAATCTTTCCTTTCCCCTTGGGGTTGCAGGTCATCTGTATCTTTGCCTGGAACAGGTCCGCCAGTCGTTTGCGCAAGGCGTTGAACTCCTCCGGCAGACGGGCCTTCTGGTCTGCCGTCTTCTTGGCGGTCTGCAGGTCGGCACCGTCCTTGATGATCTTTACCAGTTCCTCCACCTTACGTACAGAGTAGTTGTTTTTCTGGATGTCTTTGAACAACTTGATCTGTGCCGACGGACTATCGATGGCCAGCAGGGCACGGGCGTGCCCCATATCTATCTCGTGGTTCTTTAATGCCATCTGTATCTGAGCAGGCAGTTTCAGCAGACGCATGAAATTGGTGACGGAGGTGCGGCTCTTGCCCACGCGCTCCGAGATTTTTTCCTGGGTCATGCCGATGGCATCGGCCATATGCTGGTAGGCAAGGGCAATCTCGATGGCGTTCAGATCTTCGCGCTGGATGTTCTCCACCAATGCCATTTCCATCACCCCTTCGTCCTCTACCGTACGGATATAGGCGGGGATGGTGGTCAGACCGGCAGCCTTGGCGGCTCGCCAACGACGCTCACCGGCGATGATCTGGTATTTGCCGTCCACCATCTGGCGTAGGGTGATGGGGGTGATGATACCTATCTCGCGGATGCTATTGGCCAGTTCCGCCAGTGCCTCCTCATCGAATTCCCTGCGGGGCTGGTTGGGGTTCGATATAATCTTTTCAATGGCAATCTCGTTCAGGTTTGAACTGCCCTCCGTCTCGACATCCTTTGTGTTGATCAGAGCGTCCAGACCTTTGCCTTTACCATTTCCGATATTGTCCAGGCCTCTGCCCAGCACGTTGCGGTCGTATTTTTTATGTACAGCCATGTCTTAATGTTTCTATGTCGTTTCTGTTATTGATACTAACTGTTTTTGCTAATGATCTCCTTGGCAAGTGCCAGGTGGTTTTTGCTACCGGTGGAGTCGGCATCATAGAGAATCACGGGCAGACCATGACTCGGACTCTCCGATAACTTCACGTTTCTCTGGATGACCGTCTTGAAGACCAGTTCTTGGAAGTGGCGCTTCACTTCATCGTAAATCTGGTTGGCCAGTCTCAGGCGGCTATCGTACATGGTCAACAGGAAGCCCTCGATTTCCAAGGCGGGATTCAACTTGTTCTTGATGATCTTGATGGTGTTGAGCAGTTTACTGATACCCTCTAAGGCGAAGTACTCACACTGTACGGGTATGATGACCGAGTCGGCAGCCGACAGGGCGTTCACGGTGATGAGACCTAATGAGGGCGAACAGTCAATCAGGATATAGTCGTAATCCGCACGGATCGGTTCTAACAGTTGGCGCAGAATCTTCTCGCGGTTGTCCATGTTCAGCATCTCTATCTCGGCACCCACCAGGTCGATATGACTGGGGATGATGTCCAGATTGTCAATGTCTGTGGTGTAGATGGCGTCTCTTACGTCAGCCTTATTGACGATGCACTCATAGAGGGAGCATTCCACTTCCTTGATGTCAACACCCAGACCGCTGGATGCGTTGGCCTGAGGGTCAGCGTCGACAATCAGTACGCTCTTCTCTAAGGTAGCCAGCGAGGCGCCGAGATTCATGGTGGTGGTAGTCTTGCCGACACCGCCTTTTTGGTTCGCTAATGCAATAATCTTACCCATTATAATTTTGTTTTACCTTATTCTTAATTGGAAATTTGGGTACAAAGTTACATATTTCTTGTGAGAAAACACGTTGTTTTAAACCTTTTTTCGTACTTTTGCAGCGAAAACAAAGATATTTTATGATTATTAAACGACCACTATTGCTGATTTCCAATGATGACGGCTATCTGTCGAAAGGCATCCAATGCCTGGTTGAGATGCTGTCTGATGTGGGCGATATCATCGTCTGTGCCCCCGAGGATGCCCGTAGCGGCTACTCCTGTGCCTTTTCGGCTACGGTGCCTCTGCGTCTCCAAATGCGCGAACAGCGTGAGGGCATCGAGATATGGTCCTGCAATGGTACACCCGTCGACTGTGTGAAGTTGGCACTCTCCGAGATTTGTCCGCGTCGACCAGATATGGTCATCGGCGGTATCAATCATGGCGACAATGCCTCTGTCAATGCCCACTACAGCGGTACGATGGGGGTTACCCTTGAAGGCTGTATGAAATACATCCCGTCCGTGGCTTTTTCGCTCTGCGACCATCGCGACGATGCGGATTTTGCCCCGCTCCGCCCGTTTGTTCGTACCATTACGGCCCAGGTGCTCAGGGAGGGACTGCCAAAGGGTGTCTGTCTCAATGTCAACTTCCCGGCCGCACCTATGTTCCAAGGGATCAGGGTCTGTCGCATGGCTCCTGGAACCTGGTTCAACGAGGTGACAAAATGTCATCATCCTCGTGGCTACGACTACTGGTGGATGGTAGGCCATTACCGCAACGACGAGCCCGAGGCAGAGGATACCGACCGCTGGGCTCTTGACAATGGCTATGTGGCTATAACACCCACTCAGATTGATTTGACTGCCTACCATGCTTTCGATCAACTTAAAGCCTGGCCGATATGAAATATTATCTGATTGTCGGTGAGGCCTCGGGTGACCTTCATGCTTCGCATCTGATGAAATCGTTGAAGAATCTTGACGCTGATGCACAGTTCAGGTTCTTTGGCGGTGATTTGATGACGGCAGTGGGCGGTACCTGTGTACGTCACTATCGCGACCTTGCCTATATGGGCTTCATTCCTGTGCTGCTACACCTTCCGACAATTCTATGGAATATGCGGATGTGCAAGGACGATATTCTTGCCTGGCAGCCAGACTGTGTCATCCTCGTCGACTATCCCGGCTTCAATTTGAAAATTGCCAAATTTATAAAATCGCGGACAAATATTCCCGTCTATTATTATATATCGCCAAAGATTTGGGCATGGAAGGAATATCGCATTAAAAACATCAAGCGCGATATTGACGAACTGTTCTCCATTCTGCCTTTTGAGGTTGATTTCTTTGAGGGCAAACATCATTATCCCATCCATTACGTGGGTAATCCTACTGCCGATGAAGTCCGTCAATGGAGAAGCGAGGCGCATGCTCATTCCTCTCTCCACCTTCCATCTTCCTCAAAAATAATAGCGCTCCTGGCAGGTTCGCGTCAGCAGGAAATCAAAGACAATCTTCCTGCGATGCTCGATGCCGTAAGTCCCTACGAGACTGATTACCAGATTGTCCTTGCCGGTGCGCCTGGTATCGCTCCCGAGTTTTATGCCCCCTTTATCAAGGGACGGGACGTGCAGGTGGTCTACAATCAGACCTATCCTTTACTCTCTCAGGCGCATGCAGCCCTTGTTACCAGTGGTACCGCTACCCTTGAAACCAGTCTTTTCCGTGTGCCGCAGGTGGTCTGTTACAAGACGCCCCTTCCGATGTTGACAGGCTGGCTGCGCCGACATTTGTTGAAAGTGAAATATGTCTCGCTCGTCAACCTTATCGCCAATTGTGAGGTGGTGACCGAACTAGTTGCCGACACTTTCTCGGTGGAAAACATCCGCCGTGAACTTGACAAAATCCTCGAAGGCCCTGCCCGCACAGCAATGCTTGAAGGTTACGATGATGTCAGCCGTCGTCTCGGCAATCAAAGTGCTCCTGATAATGCGGCACGTATTATAATAGAGAATTTAAGTAATAATTAAAAAATGATAAGATGAAACAGTTTCTTTCCCTCTTCCTGATGATGATGGCATTCCAGACTGCCAGTTCTCAGAACATTCAATTACATTATGACTTCGGCCGTAACCTCTACCCAGATGAGGAGGCTACCCGTCAGAAAGTTACCGCCACCCTCGAACAGTACAAGGCCGATGACTGGGGCTCGTGGTATTATTTCGTTGACCTTGACCTCAGCCGTAAAGAGACCCTCGGTGCCTACACAGAGATTTCGCGCGAGTTCAATGTGTCTAAGAAACTCCCCCTCGCCGTGCATGTCGAGTATGATGGCGGCCTTGGCTCCCGTACGGGCAGTTACCAGCAGGCAGCCCTTGTAGGTATCGCCTACAACGGCTATACCCCGACTTTTTCTAGTACATGGTCGGTTCAGTTACTCTACAAGCGTTTCTTCAAGAGTTATGATTTCAACACCGCCTACAACAGTCTTCAACTCACGGGCGTGTGGGGTGTCCATTTCTTCAATCATAAGATGTCGTTCTCTGGTTTCGTTGATTTCTGGCGCGGTCAGAAAGCCAATGGTCACGGACAACTTGTCATTCTCTCTGAGCCCCAGTTGTGGTATAACGTTACCAATCACTTCAGTATAGGCTCCGAAGTGGAGATCAGTAACAATTTTATATATAATACGGTCAACGATAAGTCTTTCTTCGTTAATCCTACGCTTGGCGTCAAATGGAACTTCTAATAAAACCGTGAATTAATTCATTTCATCGATTGAGTTAATTCATTTGATGATTTGAATTAATTCACGGCTTTTTGTGACTGGTTGCGGTTTCATTCTCCAAAACCAGATTACGCATGTTCTTCAGCAGGTCGCTGGCGAAGATGAAATCGGTAAGGCGGACGTTTTCAGAGTGCATAATCTCGCCACTCACTCCCTGCCATTCTTTGTGGCCCTCGTAGATGAAGATGATATTCTCACCAATACCCATTACCGAGTTCATATCGTGGGTATTGATAATGGTCGTCATATTGAATTCCTTGGTTATGCTGTGCAACAGGTCGTCGATTACGAGCGAGGTTTTCGGGTCGAGACCGGAATTCGGCTCGTCACAGAAAAGGTACTTGGGGTTCAGGGCGATAGCACGGGCAATAGCCACGCGCTTCTGCATGCCGCCCGACAATTCGCCAGGGAACTTCTCTTCAGCCCCCACCAGGTTTACGCGATCCAGACAGTCCATGGCCCGCTTGGTGCGCTCCCTGAGGTTCATGGTTGAGAACATGTCAAGGGGGAACATCACGTTCTCCAGCACTGTCAGCGAGTCAAACAGAGCCGCACTCTGGAAGATCATACCCATCTCGCGGCGCATATACACCTTCTCTTTCTTTGACATGGCCACGAAGTCGCGCCCGTCGTAGAGCACCTGTCCACTTGTGGGATCCAACAGCCCCACCAGGTTCTTCATCAGTACCGTCTTTCCCGAACCGCTCTGACCGATAATCAGGTTCGTCTTGCCGTCTTCGAACACGGTACTGATGTCTTTCAGTACCTCACGTGCATCGAAACTTTTGCAGAGATCCTTTACTTCAATCATGACAGCAACTGGGTTAGGAATACATCACTGAACAGGATGAGCACGCTCGATGATACTACAGCATCGGTCGACGACTTACCCACGTTTACACTGCCGCCCTCGACGGTATAGCCGCAGAAGGCAGGTACGCTCGAAATGATAAAGGCAAAGAATTCGCTCTTGATGATCGACATCCATACGAACCACGACTTGAACGAATGTTGCAGACCCAGTGTCAGGTCATCCGGGGGTAGTACATGTCCCACATAGGCGGTGGCGTATGCACCCAGGATACCCGTTGCTGATGAGAAAATCACCAGGAAAGGCATGATGGTGAGCATACCCATGATCTTCGGCAGTATCAAGTAACTGGCCGAGTTCACACCCATGATCTCCAAAGCGTCAATCTGCTGTGTCACGCGCATCGTACCCAACTCAGAGGCGATGTTTGAGCCCACTTTGCCGGCCAGGATCAGACACATAATCGAACTCGAGAACTCCAAGAGCAGGATCTCTCGCGTGGTGTAGCCGCTTACCCAACGGGGCATCCACGGACTTTGGATGTTTAATTTCATCTGGATGCAGATCACTGCACCGATAAAGAATGAGATGAGCAGCACGATGCCGATGGAGTTCACGCCCAACTGCGCCATCTCCTTCACATACGACTTGAAGAACATGCGCATACGCTCTGGAACGGAAAAGGTCCGCCCCATTAGTTGCAGGTAGCGCCCGAAAATGGTCAGATATCTGATGATGATCATCTCACATTGTCGTCTTTATCGACGGCAAAGGTAGGCATTATTTCCCAAACAGCCAAAGATAATCGTTAATAATACCAAACAATCAGCACTTTTTTGCGGGTAACCCCATCGAATCTAAGAAAAATATAGTATTTTTGCGGGCGATTATGGAGACAGAAGGATTAGTACTACGCACGGAAGGTCTCGTGAAGCGGTATGGCAAGCGTACCGTGGTGAACGATGTGAGTTTCAATGTGAAACAGGGTGAGATCGTGGGCCTGCTGGGGCCTAACGGTGCCGGTAAGACCACCTCGTTTTATATGACCACGGGCCTGATTGTACCCAATGGCGGACATATCTACTTAGGCGAAGAAGATGTGACGAAATACCCTGTGTTCAGACGTGCCCGTGCGGGTATCGGCTATCTGGCCCAAGAGGCGAGCGTTTTCCGCAAGATGAGCGTGGAGGACAATATTCTCTCGGTACTGGAGATGACAGGTAAACCTCGCGACTACCAGTTGCAGAAATTGGAGGAATTGATCAAGGAGTTCCGTTTGGGTAAGGTGCGCAAGAACAAGGGAGATCAACTCTCAGGTGGTGAGCGCCGAAGGACGGAGATTGCCCGTTGTCTGGCTATCGAACCGAAGTTTATCATGCTCGACGAGCCTTTTGCTGGTGTTGATCCTATCGCTGTGGAGGATATCCAACAGATTGTTTGGAAACTGAAATACAGGAACATTGGTATTCTGATTACCGACCATAACGTGGACGAGACGTTGACCATCACTGACCGCGCCTATTTGTTGTTCGAGGGACGTATTCTGTTCCAGGGATCTCCCGAGGAATTGGCGGAAAACAAGATTGTGAGAGAGAAGTATCTCACCAACTCATTCGTGTTGCGCAAGAAGGACTTCCAGTTGATGGAGGAAGAACGCAAAGCGAAGGAAGAGGAAGCGTGGACAGATATCGAAGATTGATAATTGAAGATTGAACATTGCGTGCCAAAAGTTAAAAAATAACAAGGCGGAGCAAATTCTTAATGTTCAATGTTCAATTTTCAATAAATATTCGTACCTTTGCACCCCAAAATTTGCTCGTATTATATAATAAGGTATAAAGAAAGATGAAAATTACATTTGATTGCCCTGATAAGATCAATGGTTTGCTGACTATGACCGTTGAGCCTGCAGACTATCAGGAGAAGGTAGAGAAGACACTGAAAGATTATCGTAAAAAGGCCCAGGTACCAGGTTTCCGTCCTGGTATGGTTCCCATGGGTATGATCAAGAAACAGTACGGCACTGCCGTTAAGGTGGACGAAGTGAATCGCCTGATGGGTGAGAAACTTTACGAATATGTTCGTGAGAACAAAATTCAGATGCTCGGTGAGCCCCTGCCCAGCGACAAGCAACAGCCTCAGGACTTCGAAAAGGACGGTGAGATGACCTTCGTGTTCGATATCGCCGTAGCCCCTGAGTTCAAGGTGGCCCTGAGTGGCAAGGATAAGGTTGATTATTATACGATTGCTGTCGACGACAAACTTATCGACCAGCAGGTGCAGATGTATGCCTCGCAGGGTGGTGAGTTCGTAAAGGCTGAGGTGTTCAGTGGCAACGACACCATTACTGGCGACCTGCGCCAACTCGACAAGAAGGGCAACACTCTTGAGGGCGGCATCACCACCGAGGGTGGTATGATAATGCCTGCCTATATCAAGGAGGACAAGCAGAAGAAACTCTTCGACGGCTGTAAGCCCGGCGATATCATTACCTTCAACCCCAAGAAGGCTTATCCCGATAACGATGCCGAGGTGGCTGCCCTGTTGAAGGTGAAGAAAGAGGAGGTTGCCAATGTAGACAGTGATTTCTCTTTCCAGGTGACCGAGATTCGTCACTTCCAGCCCGCAGAGGTGAATCAGGCCCTTTTCGACCGTGTGTTCGGTGAGGGTAATGTGAAGGACGAGAAGGCTTTCCGTGAGAAGATTGCTGAGCAGTTGAAGGCCCAGTTTGTAGGTAGCAGTGACTATAAGTTTATGCTGGATGTGCGTGCTCATCTGGAAAAGAAGGTGGGTAAACTCGAGTTCCCCGAGGCCCTGTTGAAGCGCGTGATGTTGCAGAACAATAAGGATAAGGGTGCTGAATTTGTGGAGCAGAACTTCGAGGGCAGTATCAAGGAACTGGCCTGGCACCTGATCAAGGAGCAGATTGTAACTGCTCAGGAGATCAAGATCGAGGACGAAGACGTGAAGCGTGTGGCCAAGGAGGCCATCCGTGCACAGTTCGCCCAGTATGGTATGGCCAACATGCCTGAGGATGTGCTTGAAAACTATGCCGAGGAGCAGTTGAAGAAGCGTGAAAACATTGATAACTTTGTGGATCGCGCTGTGGATCTCAAGTTGACTGAAAAACTCAAAACAGTGGTCAAATTGGACGAAAAAACGGTCACTTTGGACGAGTTTAATAAGATGATGGAGGGAAAATAAGCATTTTTACGAAAAAATAACTCCTTTTTTTGAAGGGTTATCGACTTTTTTTATTATCTTTGTGTCCCAATCACATGATAATAAGGTCGATGACCCTTCAAACATATACGATTATGAAGAATGATTTTAGGAAATATGCCGTTGGGCATTTAGGAATGGATGGCCTGACATTCGATGAGATGATGAAGGCTCAGGCTCAGTATCTGAATCCATATATCCTTGAGGAGCGTCAGTTGAATGTGACGCAGATGGACGTCTTTTCGCGTTTAATGATGGATCGCATCATTTTCTTAGGTACCCAGATTGATGATTATACAGCCAATACATTGCAGGCGCAGTTGTTGTATCTCGACTCTGTAGACTCCGGCAAGGATATCAGCATCTATATCAACTCGCCTGGCGGCAGCGTGACCGCCGGTCTCGGTATCTACGACACCATGCAGTTTATCTCCAGCGATGTGGCCACTATCTGTACGGGTATGGCTGCCTCGATGGGTGCCGTACTACTCGTGGCCGGTACCGAGGGCAAACGCTCGGCACTGCCTCACAGTCGTGTGATGATTCATCAGCCCCTCGGTGGTGTGCAGGGTCAGGCGTCTGACATCGAGATTGAGGCCAAGGAGATTCTGAAGTTCAAGAAGGAACTCTACACCATCATCTCCGAGCACTCTCACACTCCGTATGACAAGGTGTATGTCGACTCCGACCGTAACTACTGGATGACGGCTGAGGAGGCTAAGGCATACGGCATGATTGACAATGTTCTCACAAGGAAGAAATAATAATGGTAAAGAAAGCATGTAGTTTCTGCGGAAGGACGGAACGGGAGTGTCGACTGCTCATTACCGGTGCGAACGGCTATATCTGCGAGAATTGTGTGGAGCAGGCCTATCGTATTGTGCAGGAGAATCTCACCGATGCTCCTCAGACCTCCGAGAATGGACGCTTCCAAATGAAGGCGGTGCCCAAGCCTGTAGAGATCAAGAAATACTTGGATCAGTATGTCATTGGTCAGGATGAGGCGAAACGCTTTCTCTCGGTGGCTGTCTACAATCACTATAAGCGGTTGCAGCAACCCGAGGATAAGGACGGCGTGGAGATTGAGAAGAGCAACATCATCATGGTGGGGTCTACCGGTACGGGCAAGACCCTGCTGGCACGCACCATCGCCAAGATGCTCGACGTGCCTTTTACCATTGTCGATGCCACGGTGTTTACTGAGGCCGGTTATGTGGGTGAGGATGTGGAGAGCATTCTCACACGACTGTTACAGGTGGCCGACTACGACGTGACTGCAGCCCAGCGTGGTATTGTCTTCATCGACGAGATAGATAAGATTGCCCGTAAGAGTGATAATCCATCGATAACGCGTGATGTGAGCGGCGAGGGTGTGCAGCAGGGACTGCTCAAACTGTTGGAGGGTACCAATGTGAATGTACCGCCCAAGGGAGGACGTAAGCATCCCGATCAGGACTATATCTCTGTGGACACCCGCAACATCCTCTTCATCTGCGGTGGTGCTTTCGATGGAATAGAGCGAAAGATTGCTCAACGCATGAATACCCATGTGGTGGGTTATAACTCTGTTCAGAATGTCGCAAAAATTGACAAGGAGAACCTGATGCAGTATATCGTGCCGCAGGATCTGAAATCGTTCGGACTGATACCCGAGATTATCGGACGTCTGCCGGTGCTGACCTACTTGAATCCGCTTGACCGTGAGGCTTTGGCCAAGATTCTTACCGAACCGAAGAACTCTATAGTCAAGCAGTATGAAAAACTTTTTGAGATGGATGGCATCAAACTGACATTTGTCCCGGAAGCATTGGAGGTAATCGTCGACAAGGCCGTGGAGTATAAACTTGGTGCCCGTGGCCTGCGTTCCATCGTGGAGAGCGTGATGATGGATACGATGTTTGAGATTCCTTCGAAAAAGGTTAAGAAATTTGATGTAACAGCCAAGTATGTGCTGCAGCAACTGGAAAAGTCACATCTGCAGCGGTTGGCCTCTTAGATAACAGCCTATGACGAAGAAAGCCAATCTGCATGAAGCACTGAAGAAGTATTTCGGCTTTGATAAGTTCAAAGGCGATCAGGAAAAGATTATCCAGAATCTGCTGGATGGTAAGGATACCTTTGTGTTGATGCCCACAGGCGGCGGCAAATCGCTCTGTTATCAGTTGCCATCGCTGCTGATGGAGGGTGTTGCCATTGTGATTTCGCCATTGATTGCCTTGATGAAGAACCAGGTGGACTTCATCTCGCAGTTGAGTGAGCATGAGGGCACTGCCCATTACCTGAATTCGTCGCTCAATAAGGCGGCTATCGATCAGGTGAAGACGGATATTCAGGCAGGCATAACCAAATTGCTGTATGTGGCGCCCGAGTCGTTGACGAAAGAGGAGAATGTGGAGTTCCTCAAAACGGTGAGGATTTCATTCTATGCCGTTGATGAGGCCCACTGTATTTCGGAATGGGGTCATGACTTCCGTCCAGAGTACCGTCGCATTCGTCCGATTGTCAATGAGATTGGTCCAGCGCCGATCATTGCCCTGACGGCTACGGCCACCGATAAGGTGCGTTCGGATATCAAGAAAAACCTGGGTATCTTGGATGCCAAGGAATTCAAGAGTTCGTTTAATCGTCCGAATCTCTATTACGAGGTGCGTCCGAAGACAAAAGATGTCGACAAAGATATCATCCGCTTTATCAAGCAGCATCCAGGCAAGAGTGGTATCATCTACTGTCTCTCGCGTAAGAAGGTGGAGGAATTGGCGGCTATCCTTAGGGCCAACGATATCAAGGCGGCGGCCTATCATGCAGGGCTTGATTCTCCCACACGTACGCAGACACAAGATGACTTCCTGATGGAAAATATCGATGTGATAGTGGCCACCATTGCCTTTGGTATGGGCATTGATAAGCCTGATGTGCGCTTCGTAATCCACTATGACATACCCAAGTCGCTCGAAGGTTATTACCAGGAAACGGGCCGTGCCGGTCGCGATGGCGGAGAGGGCATCTGTCTGGCTTTCTATTCGAGTAAGGACCTCGATAAACTGGAGAAATTCATGGAGGGCAAGCCTGTGGCTGAGCAGGACATCGGCCGTCAGTTGCTTGTGGAAACGGCTGCATACGCAGAGACCAGTGTCTGTCGAAGGAAAATGCTATTGCACTACTTCGGCGAGACCTATGACCGCGATAATTGTGGTAACTGTGATAACTGTCTGCATCCAAAGACGAAGATTGAGGCCATGAACCAACTGGTGACGGTGCTGCAGGTGATTCAGCGTATCAAGGAGAACTTCCGTTCAGACTATGTGATAGACTTCATTATCGGCAAGGAGACCGAGGAGATTATCGCGCACAAGCACCATGAACTTGAGGAGTTCGGTGTTGGTGAAGATGAAGATCCGAAAATCTGGAACCCTGTGATTCGTCAGGCCCTGCTCATGGGTTATCTCAAGAAAGAAGTGGAGAACTATGGTCTGTTGAAGATTACCTCTGCCGGTAAGAAATTCCTTAAGGCTCCGCAGTCGTTTATGATTGTGAAGGATGCCGAGTTCAGCGATGAGGTTGACAGTGGTAGTGAGCACGAGGGTGCCGCTGGTGCCCTTGATCCCACGTTGGCTGCCATGCTGCGAGACCTGCGTAAGAAGGTGTCGAAACGGATGGAACGTCCACCGTACGTTATCTTCCAGGATGTGAGCATCGACCAGATGGCTACCGATTACCCTGTGACGCTTGAGGAACTGAAGAATATTCAGGGTGTGGGTGAAGGTAAGGTGAAACAACCCTATGCGAAGGAATTCGTGGATCTCATCAAGAAATATTGTGACGAGAACGAGATAGAGCGTCAGGCAGACTTGCGTGTGCGCACCGTGGCTAAGAAATCGATGCTGAAGGTGAAGATCATCCAGAGCATTGACCGTCAGGTGGCTCTCGATGATATCGCCAATGCCCAGGGTATCGACTTCGACGAACTACTGTCGGAGATAGAAGCCATCGTATATAGCGGAACCAAATTGAATATCGACTATTTCCTCGACGAGGTGATGGATGAGGATCATATCGACGACATCTATGACTACTTCGCAGAGTCGGATACCGACCGCCTGAGCGTGGCTCAGGATGAGTTGGGTGGCGACTATTCGGAGGATGAGATACGCCTTGTTCGTATCAAGTTCCTCTCGGAAATGGCGAACTAAGTGTTAAGAATGAAGAGTTAAGAGTTAAGAATTAAGAAAAAATGTCGGGTGGCGTTGAATTTCTTAATTCTTAATTCTTAATTCTTAATTAAAATAACTACCTTTGCACGCAATATTTTAAAAGATAGACTTTATGGCTTCATTTATTGCAGACAAAATCGTGATGGACGGACTGACATTTGACGATGTCCTCTTAATTCCCGCTTATTCGGAAGTGTTACCCAAGACGGTAGAATTGAAAACCCGCTTCTCGCGGCATATCCTGTTGAACGTGCCTTTTGTGACGGCAGCCATGGATACCGTGACGGAATCGCAGATGGCCATTGCCATCGCCCGTGAAGGTGGTATCGGCGTGATCCATAAGAATATGTCGATTGAGGAACAGGCTCGTCAGGTGGCCATTGTCAAGCGTGCTGAGAACGGTATGATCTATGATCCCGTGACCATTCCCCTGGGCTCGACTGTGGCTCAGGCGTTGGAAATTATGGCGGAGTATCATATCGGCGGTATTCCCGTGGTCGACGATGAGAAACGATTGGTGGGTATCGTGACCAACCGTGACCTGCGTTTTGAGCGTCGGTTAGATCGTCCCGTGGAGGAGATTATGTCGAAGGATCATCTGGTGACGACCCATCAGCAGACCGACCTGTCGTCGGCTGCGGATATCCTGCAGAAGAATAAGATAGAGAAACTGCCTGTGGTCGACAAGGACAATCATCTGGTGGGACTGATTACCTATAAGGACATTACGAAGGCTAAAGATAAGCCGATGGCCTGCAAGGATGAGAAAGGCCGTCTGCGCGTGGCTGCCGGTGTGGGTGTGACCAATGATACCCTCGACCGTATGCAGGCCCTCGTGGATGCCGGTGCCGATGCTATCGTCATCGATACGGCTCATGGTCATTCGAAATCGGTTATTGAAAAACTGGTGGAGGCTAAGAAGTCCTTCCCCGATATCGATATCGTGGTGGGTAATGTGGCAACGGGCGAGGCTGCCAAGATGTTGGTAGAAAATGGCGCTGATGCCGTGAAGGTCGGTATCGGTCCGGGCTCTATCTGTACGACACGTGTCGTTGCCGGTGTGGGCGTGCCCCAGTTGAGTGCCGTCTACGATGTCTACAGTGCACTGAAGGGTACCGATGTACCTTTGATTGCTGATGGCGGTCTGCGCTATTCCGGAGATATCGTCAAGGCTTTGGCTGCTGGTGGTTCCTGTGTGATGATCGGTTCTTTGGTGGCAGGTACTGAGGAGAGTCCCGGCGACACCATCATCTACAATGGCCGTAAGTTCAAGAGTTACCGTGGTATGGGCTCACTGGAGGCCATGGAGCAGAAACATGGTTCGAAAGACCGCTATTTCCAAGGTGATACGAAAGAGGTGAAGAAACTGGTGCCTGAGGGCATCGCCGGTCGTGTACCCTATAAGGGAACCGTTCAGGAGGTTATCTACCAGATGGTGGGTGGCCTGCGTTCTGGTATGGGCTACTGTGGTGCCGCCACCATCGATAAGTTGCATGAGGCTAAGTTTACCCGCATCACCAATGCTGGTGTGAATGAGAGTCATCCTCATGACATCACGATTACCAGTGAGGCGCCCAACTACTCACGCCCCAATGATTAATAATCCTGATAATATGAGAAAAGTCGTTCTCTTTCTGGCGCTCGTTTTGAGCACGGTGGTTTTCGCACAGACCTCTGATCCGGTCATTATGACCATCAATGGTGTGCCTGTGCCCCGTTCGGAGTTTGAATATTCCTATAACAAGAACAACGGTGCCGATGTGATTGACAAGAAGTCGGTGGATGAATATGTTGATTTGTTCATCAACTATAAACTGAAGGTGGCTGCGGCGCTTGATGCTCATTATGACACCCTCTCGTCGTTTAAGCAGGAATATGCCATGTATCGCGACCAACAGGTGCGTCCTACCATGGTAACCGATACTGATGTCCTCGTGGAGGCTAAGAAAGTCTATGAGCGTGCGAAGGAACAGATTGGATCGCGTGGTCTGATCTTACCTGCCCATATTCTGATCAGGGTTTCAACGAAGGCCACACAGGCAGAGCAGGACAAAGCCAAGCAGCGTATCGACTCTGTATACAAAGCCCTCCGAGGGGGTGCAGACTTTGCCGAAATGGCAAAGAAGGTGTCTGACGACAAGCAGACGGCTGTAAATGGTGGAAAACTGCCTTATTGGATTGGGCCGAATCAGACCCTCAAGGAGTTTGAGGATGCTGCTTACGCCTTGCAGAAGGATGAGATGAGTGAGCCTGTGCTGTCGCCCGTTGGCTGGCACGTGATCCTGATGAAGGGCCGTAAGCAGTTGGAACCCTTTGATTCGTTGAAAGCCCAGATCGTGAAGAGTATCGAACAGCAGGGGATCCGTGATCAGATTGCTCAGCAGCGTGTCAAGAATGAGGTGGAGGCCTCTTCTGGTGCCCTCACCTCGCAGCAGGTCATGGACCGTCGTGCTGACTCACTGGCGGCTGCTGACCCTGAGATGAAATATCTGATGAAGGAGTACCACGATGGTCTGCTGCTCTATGAGATCAGCAAGCAGGTTGTCTGGGACAAGGGTAGTTCGGATGAGGCCGGGTTACAGGCCTATTTCAAAGATCATCAGAAAGACTACGCCTGGTCGGAGCCCCGCTACAAGGGTATTGCCTACCATGTGAAGGACAAGGCCGACGTGAAGGCAGTGAAGAAGTGCGTGAAGAAGTTACCTTTCGACCAGTGGGCCGACAAATTGCGTTCTACATTCAATCCCGACTCTGTGGTACGTATCCGTGTGGAGATCGGTGTCTTCAAACCGGGCGATAATGCCCTCGTAGATACGGAGGTCTTCAAGACCGCACCTAAAAAAGGTGCTGACGATAAACAGGCTGCAGTGCTGAAGGATTATCCTATCTCCGCTGTCTATGGCAAGAAACTGAAGCGCCCGGAGCATTATAACGACGTGCGCGGACAGGTGGTCGCCGACTATCAGGACATGCTGGAGAAGGCTTGGGTCTATGACCTCCGACAGAAATATACCTTCACTGTGAATAAGGATGTATTGAAAACCGTAAATAAGCATCAATGAAGACAACAAGAAATCTAATATTCGCCCTCTTCTTGGCTGTACCCTTCATGGGTATTGCCTCCATCCCCCATGCCCCGAAGGCAATGCCTCATCAGGCTCCTGCTGACTCTGCACTTTCTGTGCCCCAGCATGCGGTAATTGATGAGGTGATCTGGGTGGTTGGTGATGAGGCCGTGTTGAAGTCTGACGTGGAGGCCATGCGTATGCAGGCTGCAATGGAAGGTGTGAAGTGGAGTGGGGACCCCGACTGTACGATTCCCGAACAGATCGCCGTCAATAAACTCTTCCTCCATCAGGCTGATATCGACAGTATTGAGGTGACGGAGGCTGATGTGGCCCAGGATGTGGAGCAGCAGATCAGTTACTGGTTGGAGATGGTCGATGGCTCCCGCGAGCGTCTGGAAGAATATAAACACCAGTCGATTGCCCAGATGCGCCAGGAGATGCGTCAGGAGTTCCGTGACCGTCAGAAAATCCAGAAGATGAAACGTAAGTTGGTGGAGGATATCTCTGTGACACCGGCTGAAGTGCGTCGTTATTTTGCCAATATGCCTCAGGATAGTCTGCCCTATGTGCCGACGGAGGTAGAGGTGCAGATCGTGACGATGACCCCACGCATCGACCCCGAGGAGATCAACCGTGTGAAGGACGAGTTGCGTGATTATACCGACCGTGTGACGAAGGGGGAGACTTCTTTCCAGGCCCTTGCGCGACTCTATTCCGAAGACCCGGGATCTGCCCGTCAGGGTGGTGAGTTGGGACTCATGGGGCGTGCAACCCTCGACCCTGCCTTTGCGGCAGTGGCCTTCAACCTTACCGACCCGAAGAAGATTTCGAAGATTGTGGAGTCGGAGTTCGGCTACCATATCATCCAACTTGTGGAGAAACGTGGCGACAAGGTAAACGTGCGCCATATCCTGAAGAAGCCTGTGGTCTCTGATGAGGCTATTGGGAAGGCTATCAACCGTCTGGACTCCATCGCTGATAATATCCGCGAGGAGCAGTTCTCCTTTGAAGAGGCTGCCAGTATCCTGTCTGACGACAAGGATACCCGTAATAACAAGGGGCTGATGTCGAATACCAATGCGCAGACGGGCCGTATCTCGTCAAGATTCCAGATGCAGGATCTGCCTCAGGAGGTGGCCAAGGTGGTGGATACCATGAAGATCGGTCAGGTGTCACGTGCTTTCCAGATGATCAACCAGCGCGGTAAGACCGTCTGTGCCATTGTCAAACTGAAGAACCGTGTGGAGGGACATAAGGCCTCGATCACGGAGGACTTCCAGGTGATGAAGGATGTGGTAGTGGCTAAGCGCAATGAGGAGCGTATTCATCAATGGGTGGTCGACAAGATCAAGTCGGTCTATACCCGACTGAACGACAACTACCGCGACTGTAAGTTTGAATATGAAGGATGGTTTAAATAAATGATGAGGAGACTGTTTTGGGTGCTGTTGGGTATGTGTGTGCTGGCATTTTGTGCTGGTCCTTCGCTCTATGCCCAGAAACAGCAACAAAAGAAGCGGCCGAAGACCGCCCGGAAAGCCCAGCCAAAGGATAATCGGGTGTATCTCGTGCATGCTGACGTTCTCCACTTTGACCAGTTTAAGAATCCCGATGCCACCATCCTCAACGGAAAGGTGCATTTTACCCATGTCGGTGCACGTCTCTACTGCGACAGTGCCTATTTTTACGAGGCCAGCAATTCGTTTGAGGCTTTCGGACACGTGAAGATGTATCAGGGTGATACCCTGTCGTTGATATCCGACTATGCCTATTACGACGGTAACGAGCAGATGGCGAGAGCCCGTTATAATGTGGTGCTCAAAAACCGTAAGACGACCCTTTACACCGACTCGCTCGACTTCGACCGTCTGTATGATAATGCCTATTTCTTCGAGGGCGGTAAGATGGTGGATGGCGAGACTACGCTAACCTCCGACTGGGGAGAATATAACACGAAATCCAAGATGTCGGTGTTTAACTTCGACGTGAAGATGAAGAGTCCGAAGTTCTATCTCACCACCGATACTCTCTATTACGATAATGCCCGTTCCATTGCCCATATCGTGGGCCCGTCGAATATTACCTCGGGGACAAGTACAATTTATTCCGAACAGGGTTATTATGACACGAAGAAGGATCAGGCCACGCTTTTGAATCGTTCGGTGCTCCGTAATCAGGGTAAGTCGATGGTGGGCGACAGTGTCTATTATGACAGTAAGCAGGGCTTTAGTCAGGCTTTCCGGAATGTTATCTACGTGGACTCTGTCAACAAGAACAAAATGACTGGTAACTATGGTGAATATTGGGAGAATACCGGTTATGCGCTCTGTACGGACTCCGCGGTGGCCATCGACTATTCTCAGGGCGACTCCCTCTTCATACATGCCGATACGTTAAAGGTCATTACCTATAACATCGAGACAGACTCCGTCTATCGTAAGATCTATGCCTATCACCATGTACGGTCCTATCGTACTGATGTACAGGCCATCTGCGACTCACTGGTCTATAACTCCCTCGACTCCTGTATGACGATGTATTTTGATCCCGTCGTATGGAACTACAACCAGCAGTTGATGGGCGATCAGATAGATGTGTTTATGAAAGATTCGCTTATCAATCGCGCCCATGTTATCGGCAATGCCTTTTCCATCCAGCAGTTAAGTAGCGATACGACCCTTTATAATCAGGTGTCGTCGAAGGAAATGTTTGCCTACTTTATTGACGGCAAGATCCATGAGACGCGGGCTAAGGATAATGTGTTGATTGGTTATTTCTTCGAGGAGGGCGACTCGGTGGCTATAATCTATAACTATCAGGAAACTACGGAAATGCGGATGTTCCTGAAAGACCGTAAACTGGAGCGTGTCTGGACCCCGAAAACCTCGGGTACCATGTATCCGCCCAATCAGATTCCCGCCGATAGGAAACACTTACAGGGTTTTATTTGGTGTGACGACATCCGTCCGATGAACCGCCATGACATTTTTGTCTGGCGTCCAAAGAAAAAGAAATGAGCGACATCATCCATCTTCTTCCCGATAGCGTTGCCAACCAGATTGCTGCTGGTGAGGTCATTCAGCGTCCCGCCTCCGTTATCAAGGAGTTGGTGGAGAACGCCGTTGATGCTGGTGCCCATACCGTCAATGTGATTGTGGTCGACGCCGGTCGCACGTCTATCCAGGTGATTGATGACGGCTGTGGCATGTCGTCGACGGATGCCCGTCTGGCCTTTGAGCGCCATGCCACCTCGAAGATTCAGAAAGCCGACGATCTCTTTGCCCTCCATACGATGGGCTTCAGGGGAGAGGCATTGGCATCTATTGCCGCAGTGGCACAGGTGGAGTTGCAGACGCGCATGGCTAGCGATGAGATTGGAACGCTTCTCTCTATTGCGGGTTCGAAGGTCATCGACCAGCAGCCGGTGGCCTGTCCGGTGGGCTGTAACTTCCGTGTGGAGAACCTCTTCTATAATGTGCCGGCCCGCAGGAAGTTCCTCAAGTCGAATGCCACCGAACTGAACAATATTCTGACCGCCTACGAGCGCATTGCATTGGTTTATCCCGATATTCATTTTACCTTCCATCATAACGGAGCGGAACTGTTGAATCTGAAACCAGGTAGCCTGCGCCAACGTATCACCGATGTGTTTGGCAAGCAGTATAGTCAGGATTTGTTGCCAGTGGAGGCCGATACGGTGATGTGTCGGGTGACGGGTTTCGTCGCTAAGCCTGAGGCCGCCAGAAAGAAGGGCGGGAACGACTATTTCTTCGTTAATGGCCGTTATATGAAGCATCCCTATTTCCATAAGGCTGTGATGACCGCCTATGAGCGGTTGGTGCCGGAGGGTATGCAACCGCCGTATTTTCTCTATTTTGAGATTAACCCATCGGATATCGATGTGAATATCCATCCCACGAAGACGGAGATCAAGTTTGAGAATGAGCAGGCTATCTGGCAATTGCTTGTGGCAGTTGTCCGCGATGCTATCGGAAAATTCTGCGAGATTCCTTCCATCGACTTTGATACGGTTGGCAAGCCCGATATTCCGGTCTTCGACCCCTCGCGCGACAATATTCAGGCACCGAAAGTGGCGTATAACCCTACATATAATCCGTTTGAGAAGACCAAAGTGCCTTCGAACTGGGATTCCCTCTATGCAGGGCTCTATAATGATTCTCCAGAAGCGACTCTTCCCTCTGGTGACGCCAATCTACTCCTTCCTACGCCTTCCTCTCCTTCGCCTTCCCTTCAGGACAAATCTCCTGTTCACTACCAATATAAAGGCCAATATATCATGACCGCTGTCAAATCGGGTCTCATGATTATCGACCAACATCGGGCTGACATCCGTATTCTCTTCGAACGCTATGCGTCGACAGGCTCCGCAGAGGGAGGGTGCGCTTCGCAACGATTGTTGTTCCCAGAGACCATGCAACTGTCGCCATCGGACACTGTTTTGATGGAGCAGATTCTTCCCGAACTATCTGGTCTGGGCTTCGATCTTAGCCCTTTGGGAGGCGGCACCTTTGCGGTGAATGGTATTCCTGCGGGGTTGGAGGGTGTTGATCCGATGGCGCTCATCCAGCAGATTTTGGCTGATGTTGCAGACCACGATGCCGTCGATGGAACCGTGTCGCAGACCATCGGTCTGTCGGTGTCGCAGTCACTGTATCTCTCCTTGGCACGTGCTGCTGCCATTCCTTACGGACAGGTTCTGTCGAACGAGGAGATGGAGACGATTGTCAACGGACTTTTCTCCTGTTCCAACGTGAACTATACACCTGACGGGAAACCCATCCTGACCATCCTTCCGCAGACGGATATTGACGCTCTTTTTTGATTTAAAACGTTAAAAAACGTCAATTTCGAGTAACTTTTCATTTTTATCTATCCGTTATTCACTTTTTCTTTGTACCTTTGCACCCGCAAAACGAAAAAGGGCGTTTAGCTCAGCTGGTTTAGAGCATCTGCCTTACAAGCAGAGGGTCGGCGGTTCGAATCCGTCAACGCCCACAAAAAATAAAGTTTCAGATGAAAATCTGGAACTTTTTTTTGTTGTTTAAAATTAAATGATTACCTTTGTGCCGCATTTCACCAAAAACAAAAAGACTTATGATTTGGAATCAAAGCATTGAATGCATGGATCGCGAACAACTTCGCGAACTACAGAGCCGTCGGCTCGTGAAAATGGCAGAGTACGTCTACCACAACACCCCTTTCTATCGTAAAAAGTTCCAGGAGATGGGATTGGAGCCTGGTGATATCAAGAGTATCGATGATATCGTCAAGTTGCCTTTTACCAACAAACTCGACTTGCGCGACAACTATCCCTTCGGTTTGGCTGCCGTGCCCATGTCGCAGATAGTACGTATCCACGCCTCTTCGGGTACAACGGGAAAGCCTGTGGTGGTGCTTCATACCCGTAAGGATCTGGCCATGTGGACGGAGTCGATCTCCCGTGCCTTTACGGCCTACGGTTGTACGAAGGATGATATTTTCCAGGTGTCTTATGGCTACGGCCTCTTTACCGGTGGTCTGGGTGCCCACGATGGTGCCACGAATATCGGTGCCTCGGTCATTCCGATGTCATCGGGAAACACTCAGAAGCAGATGACGCTGATGCATGACTTCGGTGCGACGGTGCTCTGTTGTACCCCTTCGTATGCCATGTTCCTTGGTGAGGCGATGAGGGAGTGCGAGTGGGCACGCGACGAGTTCAAATTGAAGATTGGTGTCTTCGGTGCTGAGCCTTGGACGGAGAAGATGCGCGTGAAACTGGAGGAGTCGTTGGGCATCAAGGCTTACGATATCTACGGTTTGAGTGAGATTGCCGGTCCTGGTGTAGGTTATGAATGCGAATATCAGCATGGTACACACTTGAGTGAGGACTACTTCTACCCGGAAATCCTCGATCCGAATACGGGTGAGCCGTTACCGGAGGGTACCTTCGGTGAACTGACCTTCACCCATCTGACCAAGGAGGGTATGCCGCTGCTCCGCTATCGCACCCACGACCTAACGGCCCTGCACTATGATAAATGTACGTGCGGGCGCACGCTCGTGCGTATGGACCGTATCCTGGGCCGTTGCGATGATATGCTGATCATCCGTGGTGTCAATGTGTTCCCGTCGCAGATCGAGGATGTCATCCTGAAGTTGCCTGAGTACGAGCCTCACTTCCTGTTGATTGTCGACCGTGTGAATAATACCGATACCTCTGAGTTGAAGGTTGAGGTGAAGGAGGAGTTCTTCACCGACGACATGGCTACGATGGTCGGTCTGCAGAAGAAACTCGAAGCCGAACTCCGCAGTGTGATCGGTCTTGGCTTCAAGGTGAAACTCGTCGAACCGAAGGGCATCGAGCGTTCCGAGGGTAAGGCTAAGCGCGTCATTGACAAACGACAGATTTAAGAAGTAGGATGGAGTAGGAAGGAGTTAGAGGAAGTTAGATGGAGTTAGATGTCAATAGTAATGCAAATGGCAAAGACTTTCGAAGATATACTCGCATGGCAAAAGGTACATCAATTTGTGCTGAATGTTTATCGTGTGACTCAGAACTTCCCTGACTTCGAACGATTTGGGCTTGGTTCTCAGTTTCAGCGTGCAGCAGTCTCCATTGCTGCTAATATTGCTGAGGGATTCCGTAAACTGAGTCAGGCTGACAAACTCCGTTTTATGAATATTGCCCAAGGAAGTTTGGAAGAGTGTAGATATTACTGCATTTTATCACGTGATTTGGGGTATGTAGACAATAATACTTATGATCTTTTGAGTTCTAATGTGAATGAAACAAGTCTGCTTCTAAATTTGTATGTTAAAGGTATAAAAGAAAATAAATTCGGGAATTCGATGGACTAAGGGATGGCAAGAGTATTGACCTCTAACTTCCTCTATCTTCTTCTAACTCCCTCTAAATTCTTAAAAATATGAAAGCAAAACAACTATCCGTGTTCCTCGAGAACAAATCTGGCCGTCTGACCGAAGTGACTGAAGCCCTCGGTGCTGCTGGCATTAACCTTTCCGCCATGTCGATTGCTGACAATTCTGACTTCGGCATCCTCCGTTGTATCGTCTCTGAGCCCGACAAGGCTTATCAGGTGCTGAAAGAACAGCACTTTGCTGTGAAGATTACCGATGTCATCGGTTTCGTATGTCCCAATGTCAGCGGTTCCTTGGCAGTGGTCCTCAAGCACCTCTCGTCGAAGGGTATCTTTATTGAGTATATGTACTCTTTTGCCAATGGCGACGTAGCGCATGTCATCATCCGTCCCTCAGATCTGGAGGCCTGTGAGGCTGCCCTGGCTGAGATTAAGGTCGATTTGCTGGCAGCGAATGATCTGTATCAGTTATAAATTCTCAGAATCTGCAATTTTTTCGAGAGAAAATTTTGCAGATTCTGAATTTCTACGTACCTTTGCACACGAATTTCGACACACTTGAATATTTGAGAGAAAGAATAGAAAGATAATTATCGATAGTTAGGACTAAATTAAAAATGGATTTATCATTGCTGACAGCCATCTCGCCTATTGATGGCCGCTATCGGAGCAAAACGGAGCCACTGGCAGAATACTTCTCGGAGTATGCGTTGATCCGATACCGTATCCGCGTAGAGATTGAATATTTCATTACGCTCTGCGAACTTCCTCTGCCGCAGTTGGCAGATTTCGACCATAGCCTGTTCGAGCCTTTACGTGACATCTACAGACAGTTCACGCCCGCTGACGCCCAGCGGGTGAAGGAGATTGAGTCTGTTACCAATCACGATGTCAAGGCGGTGGAGTATTATATTAAGGAGAAGTTAGAAGAAGTTAGGGGTGAATTTAAAGAGTTCATCCATTTTGGACTGACTTCCCAGGATATCAATAATACTTCCGTCCCCTTGTCAATCAAGGAAGCCTTGAATGAGGTGTATATCCCCCTGCTGGAAGAACTCATCGAACAACTCCACGACTATGCTGAGGCATGGAAGAATGTGCCCATGCTCGCCAAGACCCATGGACAGCCGGCTTCTCCGACCCGTCTGGGTAAGGAGATTATGGTGTATGTCTATCGTCTCGAGGAACAACTCCGTTCCCTGAAGGACACGCCTGTAACGGCAAAGTTCGGTGGGGCAACGGGCAACTTCAATGCCCATCATGTGGCCTACCCCCAATACGACTGGCGCGATTTCGGTAATCGTTTCGTCTCAGAGAAACTCGGACTGGAGCGTGAGCAGTTTACAACCCAGATTTCCAATTACGACTGGTTGGGTGCGCTCTTCGATGCTATGCGTCGTATCAATACGATTGTCATCGACCTCGACCGTGACTTCTGGATGTATATCTCCATGGATTATTTCAAGCAGAAGATCAAGAAGGGTGAGGTGGGCTCCAGTGCGATGCCCCACAAGGTGAACCCTATCGACTATGAAAACTCTGAAGGTAACCTTGGCATTGCCAATGCTATCCTGCAGTTCTTGGCAGCGAAGTTGCCGGTGAGCCGTCTGCAGCGTGACCTCACAGACTCGACGGTGTTGCGTAATGTGGGTGTGCCGATGGGTCATGCTCTCATCGCCTTCCAGTCGACACTCAAGGGCTTGCGCAAACTGATCCTCAATGAACAGAAGTTACAGCAGGACCTCGACAATACCTGGGCTGTGGTGGCTGAGGGTATCCAGACTATCCTTCGTCGCGAGGCCTATCCCAATCCTTATGAGACCCTGAAAGCACTTACTCGTACCAACGAGGGCATCACTGCCGAGACGATTGCACGCTTCATCGACACATTGGATGTCAGCGAAGCGGTGAAAGACGAACTCCGTGCTATCACACCCTCAACATATACAGGAATTTAACCATAAACCTCCAGCAATCTGGAATAACATATATATAAATAAGGTGTAACACAAAAAAACTTAGTAGAAATGGATATTGAGAACATGAATCAAGAAAACACGCCTCAGGAAGAGAAAAAAGAGGGTTTTCAGAGAGAACAACGTGAATTCCGTCCGGGCCGTTCACCGCGCCCGCGCATACATACAGGTCAGCATCCTGTTTCAGACCGTCCTGCCTTTAAGCGCAGCAACGATGAGGGCGGCTTCCGTCCGGAGGGCTTCGGTGCAGGCCTGCAGTCGAGTGCTTCCCGCACAGGCTATCAGCCTCGTCAGCCCCGTGAGGGTGGCTTCCAGCCCAGAGGTGGTTATCAGCCTCGTGGCGGCTATCAGCCCAGAGGTACTTATCAGCCCCGCCCTCAAGGTGAAGGCGGTTATCAACCCCGTAGCGGCTATCAGTCCCGTCCCCAAGGTGAAGGCGGTTATCAGCCTCGTGGTGGTTATCAGTCTCGTGGTGGCTATCAGCCTCGTCCTCAGGGTGAAGGCGGTTATCAGTCCCGTGGTGGTTTCCAACCTCGTGGCGGCTACAACCCTGCTGGTGGTTATAATAAGTTTAATAAGGGCGGCAAACCATTTGGCGCTCCCTATAAGAAGCCGCGTCAGCACTCTGCCGACTACGATCCGAATGCTAAGTACAGCATGAAGAAGCGTATTGAGTACAAGGAGGTCAACTTCGATCCCAATGAGCCGCTGCGTCTGAACAAGTTCCTGGCCAATGCCGGTGTGTGCAGTCGTCGTGAGGCTGATGAGTTCATCCAGGCTGGTGTCGTTACCGTTAATGGTGAGGTGGTGACCGAACTCGGCACCAAGGTGCTGCGTACCGACGAAGTCCGTTTCCATGATCAGCCCGTCAATATCGAGAAGAAGGTATACGTGCTGCTCAACAAGCCCAAGGATTATGTGACGACTTCTGACGATCCTCAGCAGCGTAAGACGGTGATGGATCTCGTGAAGAACGCTTGTCCTGAGCGTATCTATCCTGTAGGCCGTCTCGACCGTAATACCACAGGTGTGCTTCTGCTCACCAATGATGGCGATTTGGCTTCAAAACTTACGCATCCTAAATATCTCAAGAAGAAGATCTATCATGTCTTCCTCGACAAGGCCTGCTCTGCCCACGACCTGGAGCAGATTGCAACGGGCATTCAGTTGGAGGACGGAGATATCAAGGCCGACGATGTGCAGTATGCTCATCCTACCGATAAGAAGCAGGTGGGTATCGAGATCCACTCGGGCAAGAACCGTATCGTGCGCCGTATCTTCGAGAGCCTTGGCTATAAGGTGCTGAAACTCGACCGCGTTCAGTTCGCAGGTCTGACCAAGAAGAATCTGAAGCGTGGTGACTGGCGCTACCTCACAGAGGATGAGGTCGACAGACTGAGAATGGGAGCATATGAGTAATTGACAATGGATAATTGACAATTAAGAATGAAAAGAATTAAGGTAATCGATGTGCTGAAAAGCACTGAATATGGTAAAACGGTCTGCGTGAAGGGCTGGGTGCGCACGCACCGCTCTTCCAAGGCCGTCGACTTTATCGCCCTCAACGATGGCTCTACCATCAAGAACGTTCAGGTGGTCGTCGACCCCACGAAGTTCGACGAGCAGTTGTTGAAGGATATCACCACCGGTGCATGTATCTGTGCCGAGGGTACTTTGGTGGAGAGTCAGGGTGCTGGACAGAGCAGTGAGATCCAGGCAACCAGTCTGGAGGTCTATGGTCTCTGTGGCAACGACTATCCCATGCAGAAGAAGGGCCAGAGTTTCGAGGCCATGCGTAAGAATGCCCACATGCGTCTGCGCACCAATACCTTCGGGGCTGTGATGCGCATCCGTCATAATATGGCGATGGCCATTCATACTTATTTCCACGAGCATGGCTTCTTCTATTTCCATACGCCCCTGATTACGGCCAGCGATTGCGAAGGTGCCGGTAATATGTTTCAGGTGACCACGAAGAACCTCTACGACCTGAAGAAGGACGAGCAGGGTAAGATCATCTACGACGATGATTTCTTTGGAGAGCAGACTTCGCTCACGGTCAGCGGACAGTTGGAGGGCGAACTGGGTGCAACGGCCTTGGGTGCCATTTATACCTTTGGTCCGACCTTCCGCGCTGAGAACTCGAACACCCCGCGCCACCTGGCAGAATTCTGGATGGTGGAGCCTGAGGTGGCTTTCCTCGACCAGGAAGAACTGATGGATCTTGAGGAGGACTTTATCAAATACTGTGTGCGCTGGGCACTCGACAATTGTAAGGACGACCTGGCCTTCCTCAATCAGATGATCGACAAGACACTGATTGCCCGTCTCGAAGGTGTGCTCAAGGAGACTTTTGTCCGTCTGCCTTATACCGAGGGTATCAATATCCTGCAGGAGGCCATCAAGAACGGCAAGAAGTTTGAGTTCCCCTGCAACTGGGGTGACGACCTGGCCAGTGAGCATGAGCGCTACCTCGTGGAGGAGCATTTCAAGAAGCCTGTCATCATGACCGACTATCCCCGCGCCTTCAAGTCGTTCTATATGAAGCAGAACCAGGATACGGCCGATGGCGGTTCCGTTGGTTACAAGGGTGCAGTCGCTCCTGGTCCCACGATGCAGGGTACCGATGTGCTCTTCCCGCAGATTGGTGAGATCATCGGTGGTTCTGTGCGTGAGGAAAGTTATGACAAGTTGATGGGAGAGATCAATCGTCGCGAGATGGACCAGACCCATTTGTGGTGGTATATCGATACCCGTCGCTGGGGATCTTGTCCCCATGCCGGTTTCGGATTGGGCTTCGAACGTCTCATCCTTTTTGTCACTGGTATGCAGAACATTCGTGACGTCATTCCGTTCCCGCGAACGCCAAAGTCGGCTGAATTTTGATAAAAAAACGCAAAAATACTTGTATTTTCCAAAAAAAGCAGTAATTTTGCATGCGAAATAGATTAAACAACCAATGATATATAATTATAAATAAGGTAGAGGAGGACCTGTAAAGCGCTACGAAGCAGAAACAATGACAATGAAATGTGTGCAAACCCCGATAAATAAAGAGGATTTCGTGCAAAAATCGTTCAATTTTGTAAGAAAATGCCCGAAAATCGCAAGTTTTTAGGTTTTTTTTAAAAAAAAGTTCGATTTTGTTTGCAAGATTTCAGAATTATATCTATATTTGCACCAAAAATGTAAATCCGTCAAGGAGATACAGTGCCCCGATGTAGGCTGTTGAAGCTGTTTTGGGGGCGGAATTTGAGAGAAAAGAAATAGATAAACAACTTAATTTTTTTATTAATTTAAATTTTTAATCGTATGAAAAGAAAATTTTTTGGTATGCTGCTGATGGGAGCAATGACAGTTGCTTCTGTTGGTATGTTTACGTCTTGTAAGGACTACGATGATGACATCAACAACCTGCAGAAGCAGATTGATGGTATCACTTCTCAGAAATTACAGGATCAGCTGACAACTCTGCAGAGTGCTCTGAACGATGCAAAGAAGGCTGCTAGCGATGCTCAGACAACTGCTAATACGGCTGTTGCAAATGCAAAGGCTGCTGATGATGCTGCAAAGGCTGCTCAGGGTACTGCTGATGCCGCTGCTAAGGCTGCAGAGGCCGCTCAGAAGGCTGCAGAGGCTGCTCAGGCAACTGCTGATGCTGCCGCTACAAAGCAGCAGGTTGCAGTTCTTGAGAGTGCTATTGCAGATTTGAAAGGCATTATTGGTGATGGTCTTGAGGGTAAGACTCTTACTGAAGCCATTACAAATCTCGAGGCTAAGATTCTTACCATTGATGAGAAACTGCTCACCTTGGTGACTGCTGACGACGTTAAGGATCTCCTTAAGAATGCAGATTTCGCAGAGAACGCTGTGATTCAGAACCTTAAGAGCCAGGTAGAGGCTTTGAATGCTTTCAAGAGTGAACTTGATAAGTTAGGCCCTATCGGTGATGCTGATTGGCAGGTAAAGGTTGATGCCGCTATTACCAAGATTGCTGATATTGAGAAGGCGATTGCTGCTATCCAGGCTGATATCAACGGTATCGAGGCTACTGATGATGCCGAAGCCGTGAAGGGCCTGAAGCAGAAAATGGAAGAGGCTGATGCGAAGATTCAGAGCCTTGATAATGTTATCAAGGAGACAGGTTCTAGCATTAATATCCTGAAAATTTTCCTGAAGCGCGACCTGAAGAGCCTCGTGCTCCGTCCTTCTATGTATTTCGGTGGTATCGAGGGTGTTGTTGTCAACACATTCGACCTGCCTAAGGAGAAAAATAATCCGGAGAGAAAAGATGATATGTATCGCTACTTCGACCGTGATGGTAGTAAGAATATCTCTGACTATGGTTATGCAGATTATCACGTGAATCCCACAAATGTTGATCTGAAAGACTATGCTATCGACTTTTATAACTGGACTGCAGATATTAAGGGTCCTGTTACTCAAGAAGATATTACAGAAACGCGTATACCTGCTCAGGCTCGTACACGTAGCGGAAATGAAAAAGGTATCCATCCTGTATTTGATACAACCGAGAAGTTGTTTGCTGACAATGCAAACTATTTCAAAAATGGAATCCTGACAGTACCTTTCAAGGCTGATGCTGCTGCTATTGAGGCTGATCTGCTGAAGGGTAAGGGCACAATCGCTTCTCTGTCTATGACAAAGGTAGGCAAAGATGGTGCTCAGGATACAACTGTTAATTCTGACTATGCTATTGTTGTTCCCCGCTATGGTTATGGCTTGCTGATTGGTGATAATACATTCGAATCTACAACTCCTCTTGTTTATGAGGATAATATTGGTTTGGATAATACCGATCCGGAGAATCCGAAGAAAGCGAACTCTGCCAACCTGCACAGAAGTTTCAGTTTCTTGGCTTTGGCTGCTACGGCTCCTACACATGAGATTAAGTATGACGGTAAGTTCAATATCTCTGAGGTGCTTGAGTCACGTATTGTTTTGAAGAAGGCTGACTGGGAGGCTATTAAGGATACTGCAGTTTATGTGTCTCACACGGATCATCAGGCTACTGCTGTATGGGATGGTGAGAAGACTGCCAATCCTGAAAAGAATGGTGATTGTACTATTGATGCAGCGAAGGTTCATACCTTGAGCGCTACCGAGATGGAAAGACTCGGCTTGACTTATGATATTCAGTTGGTTGACTACGTACTTGGTTCCAATAAGACTGGTGAGACTGTTCACCTTACTTTGGAAACCGATGAGAATGGTGACGTTTGGGCTCGTCCATGTAACGTGACTGCTGATGGTAAGACGATTACTGCTACTGAAGAAAATCCTGCCAATGCAGCCTGCGTAGGTCGTCAGCCTATCGTATGTATCATGGTTAAGCATGGTAATGACATCGTGTCTTTCGCTTACATGAAGTTCCTCATTACTCCTGATGCACCTGTTCCTCCTGTGAGCCACAACATAGAATTCGAACTTGATGATATCTATGTGAATTGTGAGCCTGTGGCTGATAAGGTGACATGGTCTGAGATTGAGTATCATCTCTTAGACCAAGAACTCGAGGGTATGTCTAAGGCCGACTTCGATAAGAAGTATGTCTTTGATTACTATGCTCAGGAAGAGGTTGAGAAGACTGATGCACAGGGCGCTACTATCTATACTGTAATCCGCAAGGGCTTCCAGTATGATGAAAAAGGTAAGCGACGTGCAACTGCTTGGGGTGTTGTCGCTGAGGAGTGGAACAAGTCTAAGCAGGGTGTTGAGGATGCCACAACTCACATCATCAAGTGGTCATTCACGGCTGAAGAGTTGGCTAAGATTGCTAAGGAACTTAAGGCAAATGGTAAACTTGAGTTGTCTGAGTCTGGTAAGGACTATGTGAACAAGGAAGCAATTGAGACATATGTTCGCTATGCTCAACTGCCTTATGTTGCTGGACCAAATTCTAAACCCGAAGATGCTGCTGCTTCAATTTGGATTAAATTGATTCTTAAGCCTGGTAAACTGCATGTTGCTAAGGGTAACTTGGATGGTAGCAAGATCCTGACCTACTGGTATCAGTTGAATAGCAAGACCAATGCTGTTGGTACTGGTGATGCTAAGGAGGTTCGTATCAACGTTCCTGTACCTGTTCCCAACACGAATCATAAGGGTAAGAATGTTGGTTATACTATCGACGAAACTGGCGATATCTTCGGTATCGAATATGATAACCTCCTTGAAAAGGCTAACGATCCTAATACTCAAAGAACTAACACTAAGTTCTCAGAGTTTACAAAGGATTTGAAGGACTTCTTCGTTGACGGTGAACTGACCGCATCTCTTGATGATGAGGATGGCAATTTCGATGGTATCGATGATGTGAAACTTGGTTGCGAGTTCATTCTCCCGAGTACTATTGTTGGTAACGCTACCTTCAATGCTGGTACAAACCACACTATTAAGAATTCTTGGATTGTCCAGAGTTATAGTGGTGCTGAATATACACTTTCTCTGAATGATACTCATACTAAGATTCTGATTTGGGCTAAGGATGATGTAGTTTATGAACAGCCTAAGGAACTTATCACTCTGAATTACGATTATAAAGCAGATGCTGATAAGCGTCAGATTACCGTCGTGAACTATGTTAATGGTGAGGATCAGGATGATATCTTGAACTACAAGACTCACAATGAATTGGGTGAACTTGAGACCTTCACTGCTTACATCCAGATTCATGATGTTAAGGCTTGTGCTCCTGTATACTTTGAGAACATGTGGTTCAATGCTCGCTTCCTCCGTCCGCTCGACCTCGAGAATCCGTCACAGGCACTTGCTCCGGATGCTACAAACAACTGGAAGACAATTGACCTGACCGATGCTCTCATCGTTAAGGACTGGCGTGACTTCTATGGCGACCGTAAGAACCGCACTGGTGGTAAGGATGTTTCTCTCAGTCTGCCGGGTGTTGGTAACCAGAAGGCATTTGACTATGTTTACTATCAGGTTAAGATTGAGATTGATGATCAGAACTATTACACTGATGCAAATCTTGGAACTGAAAAGCGTAGTGATAACTTTACTCTCGGTCACATGCCTGTAATTCAGAGTGAGAAAGATGCTAAGGCACAGGGCTTCATCAAGGTATCTCAGATTCCTAATCTGAACTTGAAGAAGGTTGATGATACGAAACTCAAGTACATGAACTACGAGGGTGTAACTGGTGGATTCCATGTATTCGTTCCTATCACCATGTCTTATGTCTATGGCTCACAGACAGTGAAGCAGACCAAGTGGGTTACCCTCGGTGTTACTTCTTCTGTCAACCAGGTACAGTTCGGTAAGTAATTTCTTCACTTGTGAAGATTAAATAATCAAGGGGGTGTCACTCTGTGGCACCCCTTTTTAAAAACTAAGATTGTATGACGTTGAATAAGAAAATATTGACTGTATTCTCTGTGGTTGTTTTGCTTCTTGGCTTGTGCACAAGTTGCAGTAAGAAGAACAAGCAAGTGGAGGAGCCTCAAGAGGAAACCATGACGCTTTCCGCTAGTGACACCACACAGGTGATGAACCTGATGCATCAGTATTTTGACCTCTTGTTGAATAAGAATTTTGATGGTGCTATGTCAATGCTGTCGCAGTTGAGCAATGATTCTTTGAAAGAATTGTCACCTGAGATGAAACAGCATTATAACATGGGTATGCGCATTGTTTCTCCGATTCGTTATGAATTGGAGTCGATGAAGTTTAGAACCGAGTCAGACTGTCTGGTGCGGTATGCTGGCATTCTCTTCGACAAGGAAGATGAGAATGACAAGCGTCCCAACAAGATGTACTATGCTGTTAAGCCTGTGCGTCTTAATGGTGAATGGCATCTGACTGTTGCAGATGATTCTGACATGAATACGCGCAATTCAAAAATTGAAATGTAGGAAATGTACTGGCTATGAGGAAACTATTTGTAATCAGTCTACTGACATTATTGTTTGCTGCTTGTCAGTCTAACCGACAGGGACAGCAAGGCGGAAATGCCACGGACGACTCGTTGCAGAATGCCGGTGCGGCCATATCGCAGGCTGATGCTCCCGCGGCCATCAAGTTTGACACTGTGTTCTATGATCTTGATGCGCTTGAAATTGATTGTCCGGATCAGACGCGTGATTTCTTTTTCACAAATACGGGTGGAGCCCCGTTGGTGATTGAGAAAGTGGAGGCCTCCTGCTCATGTCTCGATGTTGTCTATCCCAAAGACCCGATTGCCCCTGGCGACAGTTCGAAGATTACGATGACATTGAAGATGAAACAGATTCTTTCCGGACAGTTCTATCGCAGTGCCAACGTCTATACGAATGCTTCCAAGGAACCAACAGAATTGATTCTGCAGGGCATTAAGAAGTATGAATAGCACTCTTTTTGCATGAGACAATTAAATTAGTGTTTAATCATTTAATGAAACTATTATGAAGACAATTAAGTTTTTGTTTGCTGCAATGCTGCTGAGTTTCAGCGCATCCGCTTTGGCACAGGCAACCTATCAGGATGCCGACGGCACAAAGTATGAGTTCAAGAAGCATGCTTTCCTTAACCTGGAGGGTGGTGCTCAGTATACTCTTGGTGAGGCAAAGTTTTCTAAGTTGATTTCTCCTAATGTTCAACTTGGTCTTGGCTATCAGTTCAGCCCCGTATTCGGTGCCCGCATTCAGGCTAATGCCTGGCAGAGCAAGGGTGGCTGGAACGGCTTCCGTCCGGCTATCGGCGTGGAACCCTATACCAACGACTACAAGTACAAGTATGTTGCTCCTGGCATCGACCTGATGTTCAACCTGAGCAACCTGTTCTGCGGTTGGAATCCTAACCGCGTTTTCAACCTGACAGCCTTCCTCGGTGGTGGTGCCAACATTGCCTTCGACAATGACGAGGCTAATGACATCGCTAAGAACCTGTCAAGCCTGAATGCCTATAACCTGGATTATGTCTGGGATGGCACGAAGATCAATCCGTTCGGACGTGGTGGTCTTGAGGCTGCTTTCAAACTCTCTGATGCTGTTGCCCTGACTATCGAGGGTAATGCCAACATCCTGGGTGACAAGTACAACTCAAAGAAGGCTGAGCGCAAACTGAAGGCTGACTGGTACTTCAATGCACTTGTTGGTCTGAAGATCAACCTTGGCAAGACCTATAACAAGATCCTGCCTCCTCCTCCCGCACCAGAGCCCGCTCCCGAGCCCGTAGTTGAGCCCGAGCCCGTTGTTGCTCCCGCTCCTGCTCCTGTTGTTGAGGAGGTGAAGATTGAGCCGCTTCGTCGTGACATCTTCTTCCTGATCAACAAGACCATCATCCGCGACTCTGAGGAGCAGAAGGTGAAGGACGTTGCTGATTATCTGGCCAAGTATCCGAAGGCTAAGGTTCAGGTGACTGGTTATGCTGACGCTGGTACAGGTAACGACAAGATCAACGACCGTCTGGCCGCTGGTCGTGCCGACGCTGTGGTGAAGGCCCTCAAGGAGAAGTATGGTGTGGACGAGAGCCGCATCTCTTACGACTCTAAGGGTTCACGCGTACAGCCGTTCGCTGAGAACGACCTCAACCGTGTGACCATCTGTATCGCAGAATAAGTATCACTTATCAATTAATAAGAGCCTCTGGATTTATCTCCAGAGGCTCTTTATCAATATGATTACAATAGAGAATATCCATAAGAGTTTCGGGACCCTTGAAGTGTTGAAGGGCATCGACCTCCATATCGAAAAGGGCGAAGTGGTGAGTATCGTCGGTCCCTCGGGAGCCGGTAAGACGACGCTGCTGCAGATTATCGGTACACTCGACAGACCAGATATGGGCCGTGTGATTGTTGATGGTATCGACACCAGCAAATTGTCGGCCAAGAAACTGAGCGATTTCCGCAATCAGCATCTGGGCTTCGTCTTTCAGTTCCATCAGTTGTTGCCTGAGTTTACGGCCTTGGAGAATATCATGGTTCCCGCCTATATCGCTGGTGTTTCGCAGAAAGAGGCCAAGAAGCGGGCAAAGGAATTGTTGGCGTTTATGGGACTGAGTGAGCGTGCCTCGCACAAACCCAATGAACTCTCCGGTGGTGAGAAGCAGCGCGTGGCCGTTGCCCGTGCCTTAATCAACAATCCTGCCGTTATTTTGGCTGATGAGCCCTCCGGTTCCCTCGATTCCAAGAATAAGCAGGAACTGCACCAGTTGTTCTTTGATCTCCGCGATAAGTTCGGACAGACATTTGTCATCGTGACGCACGATGAAAGTCTGGCTTCCATCACCGACCGCACGATTCATCTGAAGGATGGGCTTATTGTGGAAGGAGTAGAAAGGAGTAATGAGGAGTAGGAAGAAGTAAGAGAAACATTTTATGCTGAAATTAGGAGAGTATCATACACTAAGAATCAAGAAACGTACAGACTACGGATTGTATCTGGACGGTGGCGATGAGGGAAATATCCTCTTGCCCAATCGCTATGTGACAAAAGAGATGCGTATCGGTGACGAGATAGAGGTGTTTATCTATCTCGATCAGGATGAGCGCACCATCGCTACAACGGAGCATCCTATTGCCAAAGTTGGAGAGTTCGCATGGCTGGAATGTGCCTGGACCAATGAATATGGTGCTTTCCTGAACTGGGGTCTGATGAAAGACCTGTTTTGTCCGTTCCGTGAACAGAAGCAGCGCATGGAACGTGGCAAGAAATACTATGTCTATATTATGGAAGACGAAAAGACCCATCGTTTGATGGCGACTGCGAAGGTGGAACGCTTTCAGAAGAAGACGGGGCATGAGATTGCTTTGGATTTCTCGGAGGTTCTGCTGCGCTATCTTTATGAGCACGATGGCTATTGCGACCTTGGCGATAAATCGCCAGCGGAAGAAATCGCTGCCCGTTTCGGCGTATCGAAGAAAGTCTTCAAACAGGCCGTTGGGGATTTGTATAAGCGGAAACTCATCATGCTTTCTTCCGATGGATCCACTGTGAGATTGTCGTATACAGCGACGTCTCCTCATGATGCTGAGCCTCAGTGAAACTCATGCGATCGTCTTTCTGATCGCCATATTGATCCGGGAAGATGATCATGAGATTCTTGCCAGAGAAATATTTCTGAAGTTCGTCGGGCAGACGCTCCAAGGCATTCTTGTAGGAGATGGTGCCTTTACGGGCGGTGATGACAACGAACATGTGATCCTCTTGGATAGTGGCCGCCAGTTGCGGTAGTTCGTTCCAATGGCCCATCGGTGTGTATTCCGCACGGACATTGGGATGGCGGTTGTTGATGTATTCGCCAATCAGTTCGAGCGACTCCTCACGGCCATGAAACTGGATCCGACAATCCAATTGTCCTGCAAAACGACTCAGACGTTCCAACCAGCGGTGGAAACCTGGTTCAAATTCTGCCCGTGAGGGGACGGCTACCTGGATACGTCGCAGTGTATTGAGGGGCTGTACAAAACGAATCAGGATAATCTGACGGTTCAGACCGTTGTAGAGACTCTGGATGAAATCACCCCAGAATTTCGGATTGTGCTCCGTGTGGACGTGCATGCCCATAATAATCTCGGAACTGCTGAACTCGCGGAAGGCATGTTTGATGCCATTGGCGATATTGGAAGCCAGACGCACCTGTGTCTGCATCTGTACTTCAGCGGCTGAGGCCTGTTGCTGCAATTGCTCCAACAGACGGAGTCCCGTTTCACGATGCATGACAGCATTCTCATCATCATAGATCACATTCAGGGCGACCAGTCCTCTGTTCAACCGCTGGTTGCGCATGAGGAGGGCCAACGACAGTAGTTGGGGGGCAATCTCCTGGTATTTCACACACAGCAGGATCTTCTCATCATCCTCGGGAGTGTTGGTGGTGGTCTTCGTGCCCGGATAGGAGAGAGCATCGCGGCTTTGGGTAAGCACAATCTGCTTGGAAGCATGCTCCGTCATCATGGTGGAGATGATACAGGTAACGAGGATCATCATGACGACACCATTCAGCATGTCGCTATTGACAAGATAGACACCTGGCGACACCTCCAGACGCATGCCCACCATCACCATGGCGATGGCACCGGCTGCATGGGCAGAGGTCATACCGAACATCATATTCCCATCGCGCTGGGGCAAACGGAAAATCATACCGGAGAGGTAGGCGGCTACGGCTTTGCCAAAGGTACCGAAGAAAGCGATGAGGCAGACAACCCACAGAACCTGGAACGAAGTGAAGATTGTACGCACATTGATCAGCATACCGACACCAATCAGGAAATAGGGGATGAACACCGCATTACCAATAAATTCGATGCGGTTCATCAAGGGGGATACCTTTGGGATGTATCTGTTCAGGATCAAGCCTGACAGAAAGGCACCGAAGATACCTTCCAGGCCGATGGCTACTGACAGTGCTGCCGAGAGGAACATGATGGCCAGTACAAAAATGTATTGCATGACCGCATCGGAATAACGGCGGAGGAAGTAGCGCACCAGACGGGGGATGAGCCAGACAGAACCTGCTATGAAGACCACGAGGGATAAAAGGAACGAGGAGAACGTAAGGAGCAGAGATAAATGACTGGTGGTATCCGTGGCATCTGTTGAGGCTGCGAAGAGCGTGGAGAGGGCAGCAATCATCACTAGAGCCAGGAACAGGGAGATCATCGAGGAACCGACAGACAACTGAACGGAGGGATGCCGTTGCAGACCGTATCGGCTGACGATGGGGTAGGCAATAAGGGTGTTGGAAGCCATAATACAGCCTAAAAGAAAAGAGGCAGGATGGCTGTAGCCCAGTACGGTTCGTGACATGACGTAGGTGAGAATCAATGGCACGAAACAGGTGAGCAGACCGAAGATTAGAAACTGGCGGGAGTTGCGCTTGACACTTTCCAAGTCCATTTCGAGTCCAGCCAGGAACATGATGTAGTATAGGCCCACGCTTCCGAAAATCTCGAAGGAGATGTCGCGCTCCAGGATATTCAGACCATATTTGCCAATCACGACACCTGCCAGCACCATGCCGATGATGTGGGGGATGCGCAACTTGCTCATGATGATTGGCGCAAACAGAATAATCATCAGCACGACGAAGAAAATCATCGTGGGGTCGGTAATGGGGAAATATGCTGCCACTATTGCCATTTCGTGTGCAAAGATACGAATTTTTTCTTTTGTTTCCAAAAAAAGTAGTACCTTTGCACGCGGAATTGTAACCATTTAAAAGATTAGGCTTATATGAAAGTAGCAATTGTTGGCGCGAGTGGCGCTGTAGGACAGGAGTTCCTGCGTATTCTCGCAGAGAGAAATTTCCCGATGGATGAACTGGTGTTGTTTGGCTCAGAGCGCAGCACTGGCAAGAAGTACACATTTAAGGGTCAGGAAATCGAGGTGAAACTGTTGCAGCACAACGATGACTTTAAGGATGTGGACATTGCCTTCACCTCTGCAGGTGCAGGTACATCGAAGGAATTCGCCGAGACAATTACGAAATACGGTGCTGTGATGATCGACAACTCCAGCGCTTTCCGCATGGATGATGATGTGCCCTTGGTAGTGCCTGAGTGCAATGCCGAGGATGCTTTGAACCGTCCACGTGGCATCATTGCCAATCCGAACTGTACCACGATCATGATGGTGGTGGTGCTGCAGCCGTTGGAGAATATCTCACATATCAAGCGTATCCATGTGGCCAGTTATCAGAGTGCTTCTGGTGCCGGTGCCGCTGCGATGGCTGAGTTGCAGCAGCAGTATAAGGAAATGGTAGAAGAGGGTGAGGTAAAGACAGTGAAGAAGTTTGCTCACCAACTGGCCTATAATGTGATTCCCCAGATTGACGTCTTCCAGCCCAATGGCTATACGAAGGAGGAGATGAAGATGTATAACGAGACCCGTAAGATCATGCATACCGATGCAAAGTGCTCGGCCATGTGTGTCCGCGTCAGTTCGCTGCGTTCTCACTCGGAGTCTGTATGGATTGAGACCG
>Ga0310690_10001454_pt1 | contig 41945 bp, 24 predicted proteins | sample AusTroGonzalo_MG_2_FD_207661 | JGI IMG/M metagenome (GOLD analysis project Ga0310690, IMG submission 207661) | Bovine rumen microbial communities from tropical cattle in Woodstock, Queensland, Australia - Gonzalo_04 (v2) (version 2) | ecosystem: Host-associated > Mammals > Digestive system >... | reverse complement strand
TGCAGCAGTTGCCGCTGTTGGTCTCATCGCTGTAGCTGTTGTTGTCGGCTTTACTGCCGATGTACTTGCGACTCCCGCCGTTGGTTTAGTCGGCATAGCGGGTTTGGCTGCCGTTGCTGTTGCAGCTGTCGCAGGCCTTGTCGCCCCGATAGCTGTTGCAGGCTTGGTTGCAGCAGGTGTTGCTGTTGTCGTCGGCTTTACCGCCGATGTACTTGCGATTCCTGCTGTCGGCTTAGCAGCTATGGTTGACTTTTGTTCTTGAGAAGCAGACAAATGATTATCGGTTTGAGACGCCCTTGCTTGTGCGATTCTGTCGGCTAAGTTTGCTTGTATCGGCACGGCAGGCGACTTCGCAACCGTATTTTCAGATGTTGCAGAAACACCGGTCTTTGCCGAAACCGCATTCGGGTTCACAAACTTACTTTCCGCAGGCTTTACAGTATCTGAAGAATTACTGCCCAGATTACGATTTTCCTTAAAAGCCGTATTACCAACCGTTGGAGAATCCTTACCCGATGACGAGCCTCCGTTACCGTTCTGAGTTACACCGATCCTCTCACCGGCTTTTACAGACTTAGCTTCACCAACCTTATCTGCAACCGCCGGTATCCCATTGTCATCCTTTGTCATAATAAACTACTTCGTTGTGAACAATAAAAAATCAAAGTCTTAGTTTGACATAGCACCTTTGCTTGCAAAACGCAACAATTCTACCTTATCCCCTCTTTTAACTTCAACAAAAGATGTGGTTACTTTAGAAACTTTATAACCGCCTTTTAAGGGATAGCCTTCTCTGACATTGATTGTTCCGTTGTCGGAAATTAACGTTGCATAAAGTTCTCCGCCAACACCACGTACTTCTTCAATGGTGTATAAAGAGGTTATGTCCTCCTCAGCGGGAGCAGCAGCGGCAACAGTACCGCTTCCGGCAGCAACCGTATCAGCGTCGGTTGTTTCCTGTTGCTTCTTTGCAGCTGTAGCCTCAGCTAATTTTCTGGCAGCTGCTTCTGCAAGTTCTTGTTTTTCCAATCGTTCCTGACGCTCCATTTCACGCCTGGTTTGCTCAAGCTCCAACTCGCTTCTCTTGGCCGCTTGTTCTTGCTCTACTTCCCAGTTAATACGATTACGGGTAATCTGTTCCCTGCGTTCAAGCTCTTCCAACTGATTACGTCTGAGGCTGGCTTTGGAATTTTCAATTTCCGAGAGTAATCTTTCTCTTTTCACCTTCAATTCCAACAAAGCCGTTTCACGCTCAATGGCAGCCATTTCTTTAAAAACAGAGTTGTCAGCGGAACCTAAAATACGGTCAGCAACGGAAGAACCGTCTTTTTCATTCTTAGAACCCTGCATTTTGGAGAAAGCATCCATATCATCAAGATTATCAATCGTTGAAACTTCAGCCGCACCGGTAGCAGCATTTTCCGTATTAGAATCGGCGGCAGGTTGTTTTTCTTTCTCCTTTGCATCAGCGTCCCCCTCTAAAGAAGCACTCATTGCCGCAAAAGGATCTTCCTGATTATCCTGTGCAAAACCAACGTTTTCTGACGCTTTATCCGAGGCGACGGAGGTATCTTTAGCCACCTCTGCACCTGCATTATTGCTTTGCTGAGCATTCTGTTCGGCATCAACATCAAAGATGCTGTCTGCACTGAAACCATCGTCCATGGAGAACATTGCATCATCTTCTGCACGAACAACACCGGCATTCAAAGTTAAAGCCAATGATGTCAAAGTCATTACTGCAAATTTATTTTTTACCATAGATACGTCCCTCATATTTCCAAGTGTTACTGTTTACATTATATACCATACTCGTCAACTCTAAGGCATCAAAATTGCTGAAGAAATCAACCCATTCTGCCACAGGTAAATTTGACGAAAAACTAAAATTAACATAAGAGTAGGGGTCCTGTTGAACAACTTTTTCCGAAGTTGCCATCGGAGAAACATTAGATATACTCACAGACAAAGGTATATTCAAAGCCTGGAAAATATCAGTCAATCCCGTAACAATTTCCTGTGCTCTTAATGTCGGAGCCGAAAAAGTCTTTTTCAAAGCACCGAAACTGATAGAACCGACCACAGAACGACCATCTTCACTTATCGTAAAATTCAAACCATCTATATCGTAATGTTTCAAAGCAGTTTGGAAATTAGCCAATCTTCCTTGCGACATAGACCAAGAAGTAGAAAGACCAACCTGTTGACAATCAACATCACCGATTGCCCAACCGGGGACTTTTGCCGACACCAACTGCAAAGTTGACTGCACGCAAACATTCATAAAATCGGAAGGTAAAACAAGAGATTCCCACGGCATGGGCAAAGACACTATTTTAGGCTTTTCCACAACCGGTTTCACAACCGGAGCCGGTGCGGCAACCTCCTCAATTATTTCTTCCGTAGCGGAGAAGCGTGACAATAAGGCAAAACCACCCCAAGCAACCAAAACTACCGCAACAGCTATCGCCGCAACAATCTTGACGTTAAAATCACCTTTGAGTTTTGAAAGTTTGATTTTCGGGGTGTCTGCAAAAACTTGCACAATATCAAGTTCTTCCGTATCCTCAATTCCCCACTCGGCAGGAGCAACTTTTCTTCCCCAATCGGGAACAGCCATCATAGAAAGGAAAGTACGCTTTGCATCTTCCTCATTACGATAAAGCATATCATCTTCGGAAAGAATCAAATCATTTCTGATTGCAACAAACCACCAACCTTCGGGAACTTTAAAAACCGAAACAGACGACGGCAGATCAGAAAAAGCATCTGCCAAAGCCAAAGCCGCAACGGGCATACCCGACTTATGTCCTTCTGAAGAAATACCTAAACCGTATTGAGGCATTCCGGTCGGACGCACAACGTACAAATCGGCATTTTCCAAAACATTCTCAGCTGTTTCGCGGACTTCCGGCAAAGGATTGTCGGGATCTTGCAACGGCTGCCAGAAAATAGTCGTGGCATAAACCGTATTCCCGACCGTCATCGTTGCACTCCACTGAGTGTCATCATCTTCCGAAGCGGTAGCAGTATCTTCCGCAGGATTTACGGGACTCGGTGCAATCGGATTTCCGAAATCGTCAACTTCCTCTGAACTTAAATTCTGCTGATAGCCGTTATCCCATTCACCGTCATAGTTTTGTGATGTATTTTCATCACCGTAAGCGACATTATCGGAATAACCGCTATCTTCGGAATAAGGCTCATAGGAAGAATCGGTAAAGTCTCCTTCTGCCGATACTCCAGCCTCATCATAGGCAGAATCAAACGCACTGGCTTCATTTTCGGTCATCGGATCTGCCTCCTGCAATTCTCCTTCCGAATACTCATTCACGGGAGAATCGGATTTTTTCTCCGAATCGTCAGCAAAAATATCGTCGTTGTCAAAAGTCATCTTTACCGTCCTAACAAACTAAACTACATATCGGTTACACGAGTCTCCGGAGATAACGGAGATACCAATACTTCGGGAGTGACCAAAATCACCAAGACCGCTCTGCTGTCTTCAGAAGCGAATCCGCCGCCGATAGGATTATCAACATGACCGATACCTTGCTTGTCCATAGTATTTCTCACCTGTTCAAAACCGGCTATAACCAATGTGGAACCGGAACGAAGGATGACTTCTTGTGAGAATCCTCTGGTCTCTGTTTTCGGAAGCATCATCGTTGTTTCACCAACTTCAACGCTGTCCATATCAAGCAAATCGTTCAATGTCATCGTAAAGAACATCATCAACCTGCCGTGATCCAAAATTCTGGGTAATATATTCATATTGAAACCTAAGTTCAATGTATCCGTTTCCGCAGATGAAGTTGAATTATCACCGTTCAACGTAGTTTCCGTTTTTGAAATATAATCTTGGTTTCTGGCAATCTGAACGGGGGCAGACTTGTTATTCATGGTTGTAACCGTTGCGGTTGTAACCAAAGAGGCATCACCCTGAGTTGACAGAGCCTGCAAAACACCGGCAGTATTCTTAAAATCACCATGACCCAAAATCTTAAATGACAAAGCACCGCCGTCACCCGTTTGAGACGCAAGTGCGGGAGCACCGGGGCCGGAAAGAGCAACACCGTACTTACCGTTGTCGAATATCGCATCCAAATCAAGACCGTATCTGTGAGTCTTATCCAAAGTTACCTGCAATACCCTGACCGTAATGGCAACCTGACGAGACATCTTTTCATTTATGTCGCGTACATATTTACCAACCTTACGCAAAGTATCAGGAGGAGCCGTAACGGTAATAATACCGCTGGAGGAAGATACAGACATTTTTGCCGAAGACGGCAACATATTCTGAATGGTTTCCTCAATCTGTTCCCAAGCATTCATAGTGGCAGAGGATTCTATTGAGGAAGTTGAACTTCCGGAGTTACCCTCTGAAGAACCGGAGTTGGTAACACTTGAAGAAATACTGCTTTCCGTAGGCAAAGCATAAATCGTAAAAGTACGGGTTTCCATCTCATAGAATGTAATAACACCCGCTTTATACTTCCACCAAATGCCGAAACGGCTTGAAACTTGGTCTAATAAACCGGAAAGTTTTCCCGAATAAGAAATCGTAGCCGAATCCGATGAACCGCTGGAGCTGGCACCGCCGTTTTCCAACAACAAGTCATCAATACGAACCAATAAACCCGTCAAAGAAGTAATTCTTTCCGCAATCTCAAAAAGATTAACCTCACGATTACCGACCAAAGTGATGGCGTTTTCGGTTTCAAAACGTGAAGGTAAAGGCTCGCTGTCAGATATTTTGCTGCTGGTATTACCAAGCCATATCTCTGATTTTACCCTTACGGTATCAATAGTTTCGGGTTTAGAGGGAATCGCCGCTTTATTCATAACGTTATCGGCAGAATTCATTGAACTATCTATACTCTGCTGCGTACCCTCTGCAAATATAGAGGACAAAGAACAAGATGCAAGCATACAGGCGGACAAGCCCAAAATTGCATATTTAGTGTTACTTAATTTAATCCGCATTCTCATCCTCCAAAGTTGTAATTAACAGAACCATATTTCCCTTATAAAAAGTTGCAATGGGTGCCGGACGAGCTCTTGCAAAAGTTCTTACCAATGCAGAAGTTACATCCATATAACGACCTCTGAATACCGCACCCGCTTCCAATACATACTCACGATCGCTTTTCCAAACGACTTTCCAACCGCTTCTGTCGCTCCATTCCATCAACAGAGCTCTTAAAGAAGCACCTTCGGGCGCAAGCCAATCCTCAACGGGATCAGCATCCTCAATTCTGCCTTCTTCGGCACCGCGAAGATTGGCAATAACATTTGCGGCAGATGCATCACCGTCATCAGCTTTGGGAGCAGCGACGGCAGCAGGCTTAGATGCCTCAGCAGGTTTCTTATCCTCATCCGTCATAATTTCAAACTGCTCACCCACGCAATCAGATGCAGGATTCGGCTCGGCAACAATCATATCGGCACCATCACCCATAGCAGGCACGGTTGCAGCCAAATCTTCACCGGCATTACCGTATCTTTCATTCAAAGCATTGTAAGGAACCTGTTCCGTATACTTTCCTCCGTCAATCGGAGCATTGTATGCGTATCTGTCAGCAGCTCCGGGATAGGTAGTAACACGACCGGTTGACACCGTTTCGTTAACCTCTACCACAACCTCTTTCTGTTTCTGAACTTGTACGTCCCCTTGTACAGTTTCCTGTACGTTTTCTTCTACGACACCGTCCGTGCTATCCTCATCACTCCAAGACAAAGAACAGGACGCAATTCCAAAAGCCAAAGGCAACACTGCCGTCGCCATCAATTTCTTACGCTTCTCCAAGTCAATCATCAAGACTCTCCGAACAAATAACGCTCCAATTAAGGTGAAACACCAACCGTGGAGCAAACCACCACTTTCGCCGCTAAAACCCTGTTATATACAGGGAGAGCAGGCATACATTAGCTCTTTTTTTAACTTTTTAGCAAATTTCCAAACAAAAATATACAAAAAAGTTATAAATTAAACAACAGAAGATTTTATTGTCCTCCCATTGCTTCTATTTTTTCATAAGCTCCGACGGCATATATCGGAGTTTCAACCCTTAAAACAACGGTATTCGGATTATCACCGTCAACGCTGGGACGAATCCTATCCAACGATATGCCGTTACTTATAAGAATAGATTTTATTAAAGCAAAACGTTTTGCCTGTAAAGACAAATTAACTTTGCTTACCTGAATTTTTAAAACAGAATTTTTGGAACGAGCCGCATTTTCCGCAAAATCGCTTAACCTTCTTACCGTTTGAGCAGAAGCATTTGCGGAATTTTCTCCGAATACAACCGCTATTACCGTAGGATCGGTAGCGATTGTTTGAGAATCGTTACGCTGCTTGTTCTTACCCTCATAACGTGCCAATATCTCATCAACCGTATCGGCAGCAGGTGCTTTCGTAACGGGTATTTGAGATGCGGTTTTTGCTGAATCGGTACGCTTTGCCGGCGTTCCGCTGTTATCGGAAACGGTAAACCAATCTTTTAACTTGCCGATGATACCTTTATCCTCAGGCTTTTCGGCCTTTGCATTAGCTGAATTAAGTGCAACGGTAGTGATTGGCTTAAAATCATCGTTGTTTGAAACACCACTATCGGCATACAACCTTCCCTGATTATTCGTATAATCGGGAACAAAAGAGGCATAATCCGTACCGTATCCTCCGTTTGTGATTTTGCTTGTCGCACTACTGTTTACAGCTCCGCCATAAGTATCTTCTTCTTTAATTATTCCGCTGTCGGTATATAAACCGCCGTCCATAGGCACCAAAAGATTCGCATTGGCCGAACCCGATGCTTTCTTTTCACTTGTTTTCACCGCATCGGATTTAAAACTGTCGGAAAAAGCGGGTATATCAACCGCTGCAGACACCGATGTCTGCTTATCACCGGCGGAAATCGGATTCGTATCAACACCCTCGTCAGATAAAAGTAAAGCTTCCAAAGGAGACATCTGCGGAGCTTGAGACTCTGCCGAAGCCTTAACGACAGACGTATTGTTATCCGCCTTCAAAGAATCCGTAAACGCCGGAGACGGTGCGGGAGAAAGAACGAAATTGTCCGCCGGTACAGCGACGGGAACTTCTTCTTTCGGCTGTGCAACCTCACTGTTTACAACAGGTGAAGGAGTGCTCACTTCGGCACTTACGATTTTTTTGTTCATTGCTGCTTTGTAAGTGGCTATGGGAGCAACTCTTACCCCATCCATATAAGGTGCATAATCATCAAAAACGGGGGCTGCCTTAACTTGCTGAGTGGGGGCCTGTTTGGTAAGATAGACCGATCCGTTTCTTAAATATCTTTCTTCTTCCGGAGTTACATTCAATGCAGCTTCCTTAAAAGCGGGAGTGTTTGATGAACTTTTCGGGGAAACACTTTTTGACGCACTCACGGATACCGAAGGAGGAACGTAAACTTGTCTTTGAGAATCCGTGGTTGTTGTTTTTGCGTCCGACTCCAAAAGACTGAGCAGGGCGTTTGTATCGTCAGCCGCACTATAATTCACATTTCCCGAGGATACAGACTTTGCCGCCAATCCCGTGTCAAGCTCATCGGCAGCCAAGCCTGATGTTTGAATGCTTCCCGAAGAATAGGTGTTGTCGGATAAAGCCACCAGAGTATCATTAAGGTATTGACCTCTGCCGCAACCTACACACTCACTGACGTAAGCGTCCTCCGCAAACGACAAAGAAGCGGAAAATAAAGCGGAAAGAACAAAAGCAGTTGTACCCAAAAGAACCGTTCTTGAAGATACACAGTGCCGCGAAGCATCAGAAAAAGAATAAACGCTCACTAATTAAACTCCTTACCTTTCATCTGCCGGCAGGCACACCAAAGACACCACGCCGGTAAAACATCCAACAGGCGTTAATATACCTCAAAATTCCAGATAAGCAAATAAAGAATTTAAAAAAATATGAAATTTTGTGGTAAATAACAGGAAAAGCCAAGGTTATAGCCTTATATATATGTTGTAATTTTCTTGAGAATCAGCCGGTTAAGATGAGGTTTGATAAAAAACCTTGATTTTTGTGTTTACTAAAAAATAATCATAGTCTAAAATGATTACCGAAAGAAACAACGATTGTTTAATTTTGTTAAGGATGTTCTGATGAGAGAACCTATTTTAAAAGCGGTTGCCGTACCTAAAAAGTTTTTGTGGGCTCCTTTTGAATTAGGAGCGGCGAATCTTTCACTGCAACTTACGTTTATGCTGATGGCTGTCGGCATTTTTCAGATAAATCCTTTTGTGTTTATCCCGGGTCTTGTGCTTGGGCATTTGTTTTTGGTGATATACGGTGCAAAGGAACCTCACTTAGCTTCTTTGCTTAAATCTTACGGTCGTTATCACCATCGTTCAGTCAACGTTTATAGTAGTAAAGGAACGAAACTTGTCTCCTGATTCGATAAATTTCTTTGATATTTTTGCGTACGGCTTGTCAACAAAACAAGTGATTATTGCCGCAATAGGTATCATATCAGCGTCGGCTTTCGCCGTGTTAAGTATAACCAAACTGGGTGAAAAGCTTTTGCCTAAACCAAAGGAAACCAGAGTGTGTGATTTCCTCCCGTTTGCTCGTCTTCTTCCTGACGGTATGACCATAAAGTGCAAGGACGGCTCTTTGTGCAGGGTTTATCGTGTCGGTGGTGCGGACACTGCCTTTATTATGCCTAACCAAAGGGAACAGTTGCTTGATGCAAAACAGCAGTGGGTTGATTCCAATAACGAACTTAATGTTACGGCAAGGGTTATCACCATCAGAGAGATGTTGCCTTTGACGGAAACGGCTCCTCACAGTAATTCTTTGCTTAAGCGAATCGCTTTGCAATGGAACGCCAATTTGGCAAGGGTTTTCCGTAACAACCACTATATTGTCCTTTCCATAAAGGATTACAAGGACGCCTTCAGAGATTTGGATCAGGCCGGTCAGGCATTGATAGCGATTCTTGACGAATATGACGTAAGTGTAATGCATGAAGACTCGGAAAGTGATCCGAAAGACAGTCCCTTTTATCTTTTTGCACGTTTGTGTTCTCCTCTTACCAGACCGGCTCCCAAAGTGGGTAATTCCGACGGCGAAGATTTGAATGCTTTGCTTACTTCCGATTACATACACTTTACCGGTGAAAAAGGTGTGATTAACTACATTGCCGGCGACAAGGTTAAAAAGAGTGTGATTATGGGTATCAGGGCTTCGGGAGACTATATGGACGAGCAAATGATAGCGGATTTACTTGCTATTGATGTTGAGCTGAATCTTGTCCATAACATTACTCCGGTTCCCAAGATGAAAGCGGTTGCGTGGTTGATGCAACAGCGAAGAATGACGATGGCAACTTCGCTTTCCGGTTCAAATGCCGATCAATATACGGAAGCGTTGGAAGCGTTGGATGCTGCCGATGAAGGTGCACAAACGCTTTGTGAATATGCCATGACGATTTACATTTACGGCGACAGTTTGCGTGAGCTGGAATTCGGTCAGACGGAAGTTGAACGTATTTGTCGTCTTTACAATGTAACTCCGGTCAGAGAAGGTTGGGTGGCTGAGGCTTCGTTCTTCTCACAGTTCCCGACATACGACATTTATCCGCGTCCTTACAGCTATTTGTCAAGGGTTGTCGCTTGTGCCGTTTGTTTTGAGAAAACTTCGGAGGGTAACGTTAAAAGCGATTGGGGCGACGGGCCCATCACTGTTTTCAGAACTTACGGAGGTACGGCTTATAATTGGCAATTCCATGTTACAGCTGCCGCCAATGCCGTTGCTCACTGCGTTATTATCGGTCCTACTGGACAGGGTAAAACGACATTGCTGGCTTTCCTTGCCGGACAGGCTATGCGACACAGAGATTTGCATGTTTACTTCTTTGATCGTCATAGGGGTGTTGAGATATTCACGCGTGCCATAGGCGGTGCATATATTAACTTTGACGGTGATAAAGACGCGACCTCTCTTAATCCGTTTTCTTGTGAGGATACGCCGGAAAACCGTGCTTTCCTGCGTCGTTGGTTAAAGGCTATCACGATGGTTGATGACGCCGTCAGCGAAAAAGAAATCGGTCGTGCCGTAACAACTGCTTTTGAGTATTTGCGTCCCAATGAACGTACTTTGAAGAACCTGCATAAGTCTTGTTTCTCTCCGACAGGTGCAATGAGGAGAGAGTTGTTCCGTTGGGTAAATGACCAGCAATACGGTTTGCTTTTCAATTCCACCAGTGATGATTTGGATTTGACGGCTAAGTTTATGGCCTTTGACTTCACGCATATTTTTGAAGATGAAACTTTGGCTCCAGCCGTCATCAGCTACATTATGCACCGAATCCACGAATTAACGGGACGTACGGGTGAGCCGTCATTGATTATGATTGATGAAACGGCACCTATGCTTAAACACCCGATGTTCAGAGACAGCTTCATTGTCGGATTGCAGGAAGGACGTAAAAAACGTCAGGCTTACTTGTGTGCTTTCCAGCAACCGAACATTATTGACAGCTTGGGCTTGGGTGAGGTCGTCAGAGGTCAGTGTCAGACGATTATATTCTTCCGTAACCCTCAGGGTATGGAGGAGGATTACGAGAATTGGAGACTTACTCCTCGTGAGAAGGCGTTTATTTTCGGCAGAGAGTTTAAAGAACTTAAATATGCTATTTTGGTGTCTCGTCCCGCTGTCGGTGAGTCGGTTATTCTTGATGTTGATTTGTCAGGTCTCGGACCTTATCTGAAGTTGTATTCATCAGGCAGAAAGCACGTTTTGCTTGCCGAACAACTTATCAGAGAGTTTGGCCCCGATGCCTTTGTGGATAAGTATTTGGAAGTGGCTTAATCGGCTTTCTGTGGTGTGTAGATACTGCATTTTCCTTTTGTCTGTAAGGGCGGAAGATGTCAGTGCCTCAGATAACAAAATATAAATTGTTTTTATGAAAATAAGGGCTGTTGATGCCCTTATTTTTTCATAAAACCGTAACATAAATATAGCCGTTTTAATTTGTGTTTGTTCCTTTTTTATGATAAAATAAGGAGATATTACGGTTATCTCGTTAAATGTGGAGGAAAATATGCGTTTTTATCCTAAGAAGTTCTGCATCGCATTGATTGCAATGGTTTTGTCGGTACCTTCCGTAGCCTTGTCTCAAGTGATGGTTATGGATGCACAACTTAACGGTGCGGTTGCTGAAAATAACAGATTGTTGACGGAATTACTGAACGAAAATCTTACCTTAACCGGTTATACGAGTAATCTTTTGAACACGGTAGGTACATATCGTAATTTTGCTTTGGATGATATAAGGTATCCAGCTAATTTGCTTGCACCTAAAATTCTTGATAAATTCGGGTGGGAAGATACGAATCCCACGATTCTTACTTCACCTTTGGCGGCAGAGGCTTTTGTGGAAAATTACTTGGTTTTGAATCAGAACGATGTTCGTGATATGACCGATGAAGAGTTTATGTCAAAATACGGCTATACCAAAATGATGTGGACAAACGCTGCCAAGAACAGAAGAACCATTGCAGCAAGAGAAGCTGTTTTGGAAGGCTACGGTATAGCTTATGCAGCTCGTATGAGGGCTGCTTCCACAGGTTCCTTTATCCAAGACGAACTTAGGGTAAGAGCTCGTAATTCCACAAGCATAAGAGAGGATTTGGCGGTTGAAAACCTCGCTTTGGCAGAGATAATAGGTCAGCTTGGTACATTGGTTGCGGTTGAGGCTTCAAGTTTGGAAATAGATGCCATAATGGCTTTAACTTCATCTAATATGTAAAGGCGGGTTGAGATGTTACGGTTTAGGATATTATGGGGATTGTTGGGTACCTTGTTGGTATATCCGGCTGTTGCCGATGCCAATGCGGTTGTCGATGTTTACAACTTGTATAGGCGTCAGTTGGCAAAAAATGAAATACTCTCCGATCAGCTGGACGTTTTGAGGGACGGCAGCTCTGTTTTGTTTAAGTATACTGATGAACCTGACGATCGAAACATAAGCGATTATGTCGGTTTGGAATATACACCTGACGGGGGTAAGGTGAAAAAAGAGCTGAAAAGTTCATCTTCTTCCTATAAATGCAGCAGCAACGAAGGTGTTGACGGCAGCAGTGTTGAGTACGGAACGGGTGAAAAATGTCGTGATTGGGCGGTAAACGGGAATGAGGTCGGCTGGAACAATACCAGTGATAAATTAAAAATAAAAACTTCTGCCGAGCATTTAAGGGATATAGGGCGTATCTTGGGCGATACGAAACCTTTGAATAAGTCATCCGTGTATTTTAAGGAAAATACTGACGATAATGATTATGAGCATGCTTCCGTTGCCGTTGAATATATGAACTGTTTGTCCGGCAACGCCGATGAATGTAAGGAGCTGAAAGATTGGACTACCGAGATTTTATTGCTTAAGGTTTTGAATGATGAACATGTCTTTGAATATATGTTCGGTCCGGAAAGGCAATACTTTGTGGTGAACGGCGAGACGGGGCAAAAGAAGATGGAAAGTCGTCCCGAAAAAGCCGTAGAAGAAATACAGGACGAAGCCGGATTGAAAAAAATTGACAGGATTATTCGTACCGATATGACGGATAATGTTTGTATTCAGCCTGACAGTGACGGCAAGGTAACGGACTATTCTTCTTCGGCAAAACGTTTGGCGTTGGCTTACGGCTATGCTCATGCCGCAACCAGTCGCAGAACGGCGGAGCGTTTTTCCAAGTATGCCGTTTCCTATTTACATGATTTACTTGCTCTTGATGATGACGGTAAACCTAAAAATTTCAATCCCAGAACAATACGTCAGGATATTCATCTTTTATTGGCGGCAGATGCCGGTATTATCTATGTTTTGGGACAAATAAACGGGTTGCAGGGTATGGCAACGGAATTGAAAGTTCTGGATGGTAACATGGGATCTATCAAAACCTTTAACGGTATAACTCACATGCTGGGCGGAGACGGAGGCGGCGATGGTTCCGCATCACAAAGCGAAGCATTGTGTAATTGTAAGGGGGATAAGTGCAAATGAACAGGCTTAATATACTTCTTGCAACGTTTTTGCTGATTGCTTGTAACTTCATTGTACAAGATGCTTTCGCTTTCGGTTATGTTGTGGAACACGTTATGTACGAAAACAGCAAGCAGCAGCTTCTTTCGGAAAAAGAAAGTCAGAATCTTGAAAAGGCAAAAAGCATTCATAACGAAATGGTCAAACAAATCGGACTTATGCAACAAGTGAGGTCTTCTTTGGGCGATACCAGAGTTATGTATGAAAAAGACCGCTTGATAGGTACTTTAAAGGATTACGATACCGTTATGCGTTCTCTTTTATACTTCCAAACTCGTGATGCAGGGGTGCTTTCCGCATCTTCGGGAAAGTTAAAGAATGCGAATTTTAAAGATTTTGTTCTTAATGCCAAAAGCAATGTAATTCCCGAGATGAAAAAAGGCGAAATGGTCAATTTACAGGATGTCATAAGTTCTAAATTTAAAGATAGGCCGTCTTTAATTTTAAGGGATACAAACGATAATATCTTACCCTCCGATAAGGCTCATTTGGCGGGCAGTATTATCGGCGGAAAGTTCTTTATTCATGCTTATACGCAGGAAGAAAGAAATTCCGTTCCGTCAAAGATGCACCAGCTTATGACCGCTTATCGTGCCAGTTTTGCCGATGATGTTGCTATTCGTAATTATATTTTGGCGATGTATGCCCGTACCTACCTTGCGGAAAGGGCTGACGGTAACGGAATCGGACGCCATTTATACGGTGCGGAGGAAATAATTGATAAGGGGAATAATCCTTGGAGTAAGAGCCTTGATATTTTTGCGGGTATAAAAAAGTACAGTATGAAAAGTGTTTTTCAAAGTGCTTTAGATGCCAAACTTTTTTCGCCTGTGGTGAGTGCAAGCAACAAAAAAACCATGGTGGAATTTTGTGATGAGGAAGCTCAGGTAAAAAGTATTGATGATATAAAGATGTGTATATGGCAGGCACTGGGAAATATCAAAGATGAGAAAAACGGCAGAGATCTCGGTGCAAGAGCAAGGACTGAAGGAGACAAAAACGGTGTACTTTATCGTCCGTTCTCTTATACACAGGCTGAAAAGGACGGGAACAGGATTAAAATTGCCAATATACGTCAGCAAATAACTTTGAACACGATTATGTGGGTACGGGCAACTTTAGAGATGTCAACCTTGATGCTTTTGTCTTCCGCTCATTTGGAATTGGAAGCCGCAAAAGCCATGGCTTCTTTGGATGACGGTAATTACTGGATAAATCCTGCCGAAGATTTAATCTGGGGAAAAACTATTTGTCCCTTGCCTGATGATGAAGAAGAACAAAAGCAGGATGATGGTACAAGATGGATGCAAGATTGCCTTTCGGAACAGGAAAGAAGATGGCTTGCACCCTCGTTTGATTGGGAAAAAGAACAATACCGATATCCGGAATACATCATATCCGGTGATTACAAAAAAGCCGATACATCTGAATAGGTAAGGAAGGGGTTTTGTAATATGACGAAGTTGAAAGATATATTTTTGATAACTACCCTTTCTTTGGGGATGTTGACGGTATTATCATCAAGTGCGGTTGCTTGGGTGCTTACGGGCAGCGAAGTAAACGCCGATATTAAAAACGACAATAAGTATGCGGACGGTCTTTTGACCGATTTTGCTGCCGTACCGATAGTGGATGTGAAAAGTGCCAGATTGTTTGACAGTGAAACTAAAACCGTGTACCCGTTGACGGATAGGGATAAATTCAGTGATATTGAAGGTAAACTTTCCGATTCTGCCTTTTTGCAAGGGTATTATACGTTTACGGAGGATTCCGCAGAGGTAGGAAAGACAGGAAAGACGGTGGAAGTCGGAACGGAACACAAGGGAAAATATCATCATCCTTACTCCAGGTTGGAGGAGATAAGACAGGTTACTCTTTCATATAAGCCCGAGCCTGAATTGTTGAACAAAATGCGTTTTGACGGTGAAGATAAAAATGCGGGTACTTCTTTATATCCCGGCAATAAAGACGAGACTCGTTCTTTTGATATTGATAATTCGGAAAAGCAAAATTCCGAAAATACCGTTCAAAATCCAAATGGAGGCGTTGCTGTTCATCCGGGTATAAAACAGATATTGTTCTATAACAGAAACGGTTATCAATATCTGAACCCCTTGGATGCGTCTTTGGCGGGCGGAAGTGGCGACTCGGCAGAAATAGTTAAAGAAACATTGCCGAATTTGCAGGCTATGCCGATAGGCGTTATTAACCTTGAGATGATGGACGGCTTGACCGAACAAAGGGAAAAAGAAACCGACGGTTATCCTCTTGATGACAGAGAACCTTTGAAAATGGCGGCTTGGTTTGAGCATAAATTGCTGATGCCGCTTAAAAATATAAAGGTGGTTGTCAATGATAAAGAAAAGTTGCTTTCCGGCAGTGAGGAAATGTCAAAAGCCATATTGGCGAAACGTCGTAAATCTTTTTTACAGGAAAGTGTACTTGATGCTTTAAGGGTTTCCGCCTATGTACAAATAAAAAGTGCAAGATTGATTGATGCTTTCGGTATGCCCGAGGCGGAGAACGGTATTGACAGAACAGAAGAAGAAAAGAAAAAGGATCTGATGTATTCTTTGATAGGTAAGGATGTAACCTTTACCAAAACCGATGCAGGTTCGCCATCGGGATATTCTTTCAGCGGTCCGTTTCTTTATGCTGTTTCGCCAAAGGAAAATACCAGCGTGGATGCAGATTTAAACAGCTCATTGAGGGCAAATTTTGTTGCCAGAGATTTATTTATGCAAATGCTTGCCTCTTATCAACAGATACTTGCGGCAAGGCTGAGGTTGCGTGTTGCGAGCTCCATGGTTGCGGATTCTCCCCGTTTGGAAGAGGATAAAGAAGGCGTCGGTGCTATGCAGGCTCTTTATGAAGCGGAACTTGAAAAGCGTAAAGAAGCGGCGAATCAGTGAAGGAGTAAATATAAATGTCAAGTATAGGTAAATACGGAAAACTTTTATTTACGTTGACGGTTTGCACCGTACTTTCGGATACTGTTTATGCCAGAATGGCCGACAGTATTTTTGATAACGAAGAAGGCTTTAAAAAAGTAACCGCCGAGATAGTCAAAATGGATCAACCTGTTTCGCCGGAACAGGTCAGATATGAGTTTGATAATCAAAGCAAAGTAAACCCTTCTTCCGAATTGGAAAGGCTTTTAACTGCGGCTGAAAAGGTTACCAATGCCGTGATAGAAGAACACAATCGTCGTGTTGACATTATGGCTTTGCAGGAGGTTTATACCAAAAATTTACACAGCAAAGATGTTGCAAATAAAGCCAAAGAGCTGCTTGATGCGGCAGATGCTTGTAACAGTGCACAACTGTCGCCTTTGTTTGAGACGGGTCCCAATGTATCTTTGGATATCAGGGATGGAGACAACCCGTCCGGCACATCTCCTTGGTACCGTTGGTTTAAACCTTATTTAATAGGTACATACACCGAAAAACTCAACGACAAGAAATTTGCCGCAGGTATTTGGTGGGGTGGTGCGTTTGAGCCGACTCGTATGGAAGAAAAAGTATTTGCCGAGGCGACTCAAGATGATTTTAAAAGCGGTCGCAAACCGGCGGGAGTTGAAAAGGTGTCTCCCGATTTGTATAAAAACTGGGAATCTTTGGTAAACAGTGATTATGTAAGGAAGCGTGTCGGTGCAAACAGCCTTGTTAAATTGTTACCTGATTATGCCGTTCTGCCGGGGACTCCGCCGACATCTGCAACTTGGGATACGGATTTCAATTATGTCGCAAGTGAAGACTCCGCACGCAAAAAACTTTATAATTATAAGTTGGAACGCTGGAAACTCGGTTATGATTTATTGATGGCAATTTATCATTACGGTGCTTACGGTATTCTTAATGAAGCATACCGTAAAGCTCAGTGGTCAGATCAAAGACGCAGGTATCAGGGTGAGATAATCCCCAATTACTTCGCGTATATTGAAAGTCATAACCGAGATGTCGGTTATTATGACCCTCCCGATATAGATGATTGGGACAGTATCAGGAATTATAAAGGTAAAGAATCAAAGTGGACAGGTTGGGATAAGGACTTGACCAAACTTAAAAACAAATATGCGTCAAAGCATTCATCCCAATTAAGGTATACTTGTTGTGAGTATTGCGGAGATCCTCCGAGTTGCTGCAAAACCGTATTGATATATGATACTGCTCCGGAGGGTAAAGACTCGGGCGAAAGTCCTCGCAGAGGTCAGTGTGATGACGGTATACCTCGTGGTCCGGATATAACGGAAGCAATTAAGCCTCCACCTCGTCCTTTGATACTGAACGGAGCTTCTCCTTCACCTGAGGAAAGTGTATTCATAGATTCGGATGGCGGTGCATATAAATTGTACTTGGGCGGCAGCGACCATTACATAAAGGGGACGAATTTGGATAAAACAAGATATATCCCCGATGTTTGGGATGCCGATTATAATACTAACGGCTCCGATATGGGCTTGACCTATTATGAACCTGTCAGAGGAACGCCCATACCGTTTAAAGGTGGTTTTTCCGGTGAGTACGCCTATATCAAAAATTCGGCTAATTATCCGCTTAATCAAAACCGTATATCCGCTTATCTGGATATTTACGAGGAATATGTGAGGGCTATGAATAATGCCGTAAAGTCGTTAGGTAATTCTTTTGTGGATAATCAAGGCTTTATTGTAACCTATGGTGTAAACGGTGAGATAAACAATGCTTTGAATGAGATGCTGCAACAGCTGAAAAACCGTATAGATGCGGGATATTATGACTTCGGCAACTTTGCGGAACATCAGGATTTGAGTTTCAAAGGCGCCGAAAAATTATCAGCTACCGCCGTCAGTAATCTTAATTTCAATAGTTCCGCAGATATGGCAAAAGTTTATGAAGAAAGCATAAGCAGACAAAATGCGATGTATTATTTTGCCAAAGACCTTTTGAAAGCAATAGGTACAGAGCTTAAAAAAGAGTACAACCGTACGGTTAAAACGTATGATGAAGCATCTGATGAATTGTATTCCAAGAAAGAACCCGAGAACATAAGTTCTGACGGTAACGGACCCGAGATTCCGTCTTCACCGGAGAAGAATGTATTTTTATACAGACTCGGACTCGTGTATCAAACTTTGGCTTATTTTGACCAGGGAAGTATTATTTCCACAAATACGACGCCTTTCTATGTTCCCGAAACCAATTACTCATCGGACAACGGCGGTGTGTTTGAGAATCGTGTTGAACGTATAAGGTTGGACGGCAATTTCGGTGTTTCACCTTTTGCCGATTATAGGGATTGGGGCGATTCTCATACTTCTCGCACTCCCTTAACGGACAACTATACAAATAATACCGAATTTAGGGATAAAGATGATGCCGATTATGTTCAAATAGGCCTAAAAGGTAAATTATCCGATAAAGTAAGCGGTAAAAGTATTTCCGATTTGGAAAATAGTAACCTCTCAGATCTTTATCGGGCTATTGATGAACAAAGAAAAAACAGACTTGATAGAATGGAGTCGCTTATAAAGACTAGACAGTTTGCCGCAACTAAGCTAAAATCATCCCTGAGTGGGGCTTCGGGTATGAACAGCCTTATCTCAATAAATAATTATGATACAAACAAATGCTTGTTTATTAAACATTAGGTGAAAGAAAGTGGCAGAAGATTCGTCTTTAAATGTGAATGATTACTACTCTGCAAAGAATTACCGCAGTTTTCAAGTCGGTTTGCTTTTGCGTATATCAATCGTTATTTGCGTGCTTATGTTGATATGTAACGTCGTGTTGTCTTTATCAATGATGCAGATAGCATCTTCACTTCGCGTGGATTCTGTTGTGCTGACTCGGCAGAATTCATCAAATAAGATGGTTGATGTGGAACCTGTTTCCGCAGAAATGAACAATACCGATATTTTGAACGAGATTATGATTAAAAAGTATATACTTATACGTCATAATATCCTCAGCAGCTCGGCGGTTATGCGTTTTCGCTGGGGACCGGGCGGCTTGTTGAATTATCTGTCGGTTCCGTCAATCTATATGGATTTTTACAAGGATAGTGAAACGTTTAAGAATTTTCTTAATCGTCTTGAAATCGGAGCTCAACTCCCAGTTGAGGTAGAATTTATTGACATCAAAAAATTGGCAAATAATCTTTGGAACGTGGATTTTGATACCATAGAATACGATGAAAGGACCGGAATTTCTTCGCGAAAACATTGGGTTGCATCTATGAGGGCAAAAAATGATCCGAACAGAGTTTTGTACAGTAATTACATCATTAACCCTCTGGGTTTTGTCGTTACAGAGTACAATTTAGCCCAAAAAACAGCAAAGTAGTAAAATTTTTGTTCTTTTTCTGGACAAAAGCATTATAAAAGATTACAAAAGAGTAATGTTTATGATAAAAACCGTTTTTATGTTTAGGAGGTTTTTTATGAAAGTAAAAGGTATTTTGGCGAAAGTATTGGGCTTTTCTGCCTTTTTGGCAGGTGCTTTGGTCCTTTCTTCCTGTGCATCCGAGTATCAGGCACAGCCAAGGAGTATCGGAACGGATCCGTCGGAGCTTAAACGTTCTCCGTGTGCTTGCCTTCAGGTTATAACCGAACCCGGTTTGCCGGAATGGTTGATTTCGTAATTTGAACTGGAATTTGATTCGGGGAAAATCGGTATAAGGATGTAGGAACAATGGCTAAAACAAAGTTAAATAACAGTGGTTTCAGCGAGGAAGAACAGCACGCTAAGATTGTGCAAATGTCCGATATAGAAGATTTGCGTGAGCGTCGGTATCTTTGGACGGCAAGGGCATTTACGGTTGTCTTTGTCATCAGCTTTTGTGCCAACATTGTTTTGATAATATCTATATTGAATATGATTCCTTTGAACAGGGTAGAGCCTTTCATGCTTACCTTCCAGGACAAGACTGAGCAGATTGTCAACATAGAACCTCTGCTTGATATTTCCGATTCTGATGTTATTACGGAAAGTCTTGTCCGTCAGTATGTTGTTCAAAGGAATGCTTTGCTTCCCGATGTTAACGAGATGACAATGCGTTGGGGTACGGAAGGCCCTGTGCGTTATATGTCCTCTCCGGTGGTATATCAGGATTTTGTCAATCAAACGAGAGATGCTTTAGAGCAGGCTCAAAACAGCGGTTTTACACGCAGTGTTGACATTATCTCTGTTAATCGTCTGTCCAAAGACATTTGGCAGGCGGAGATAGAAACAAAGGATATGTCGTATGGTGCGGCTGAACCTGTTGTTTCCAGATGGACTATTTCTTTAAGAATAGGCTATTTTTTGAACCCTAAGGTAAAGTATTCTCTGCGTCTGAAAAACCCCGTCGGTTTTACGGTCAGGGAATATTCTATGAAACTTAGCAACAATAGATAGGTGCTTTTTTGCGTGGATATGGAATGAAAAAGATACTTTATTTAACGGCGGCCTTCTTCCTTACGGCAGGGGCGGCATTTGCTCAAAACAGCGGTTCTATTGATCCGACTACTATGGATAAGATAGACAGCATGATAGAGCAGTCAAGCGGCAATTACCCTCCTCTTGACACTAATTTGTTAACTTCTCGCGGTATGTTGCAGAAGGCATGGTCGGATCCCCTTAAGAACATGGGGGAGGGACAGACTAAACCGGGTTACACTCGTTATGTTTGGTCTCCCGATATGGTTCTTCCTGTCAGATTGCGTGAAAGTATGGCTACTTTGATTAACTTCCCTTCATGGGAGGTTATAGACTCCATTTGGATAGGTGATCAAAGCTCATTTGCAGGGGAATTTCCTTCTCCCAATTCCTTGCTGTTGTTTACGCAGCCGGGTATGATAGGCGTGGATTCCAACCTCATCGTATTTGGTCGTTCGGGTAACCGTTACGCTTTTTATATCAGAAGTGAAGCGTATAATACGGACCGTATTACCAACACGGTAGTGGATGTAGTGGTCCCTAATATGCCCTCCGGCAATAGCTCGGCTGGAGGGGTTGTGGCTTCGTCTTCGTCCAAACCTTATTGGGCGAGCGGGGTAAGAGGTGCATCGGGGGCTCCGGGCGACTCCCTTAATCCTACTGCAGGATTAAACGTAGCAAGTAATGCACCTAAGGGTTGGTTAGAAGATATCCCCGTCAATCCGGAGAAGTTCCGTTTTGATATAGAGGTTTATCTGCCGAATCCCTCAGACATAGATATTGCACCGGAAAGAGTCTGGCATGATGATATATTCACGTATATTGATTTTGGTCCCAAGGCTCTTGCGATGTTGGAACGTCCTATAGTTAATTTGATAGTTCAAGATTCCGAATCCCCCGTCGGCTTCAGGTCTCGCGGTCCTAACGGTCGTTTGATTGTTGTTGAAGCGGTCGGCGATATGATTATGAGAAACGGCGAAAAGGTTGTATGCCTTAAATTACGTCGTGATCCTGCCATGGGTTTGGAATATGTTGATTATAGTACTTTCAACGAAAAGCACTGGTATGTTCAACCTCCGATAGGCCCTGAGGGTGTAGGTGGTGAATCCGGTTCTGCATCTTCTGCTTATTCATCCGGTTCTGTTTCCGGTTCCGCTTCTGCTTCGGGCAGAAAGGGAAAGAACGGAAAGTCCGGAACCGCTGCAGATGCGGAAGAAATGGAAATGATTGAATATCTTATGTCCAATTCCGGTCCTAACGGTAACAGAAGTGCGGGAAAACTTCCTTCAGGTAAAGCTTCTGCCAAGTCAAAGGCGGGCGTGGATTCTACGTTGGCTGCTTTGGCACGGGACGGGCAGGGATTAGGCGAGTATGTCTATACTCCCGGCAATGAAAAGATAACTCTGGAACTTGCCAAGGATAAAGATATATCAAAACTGGAAGCGGAATGGGAAAAAATCTCTCGCCGTAACTGGGATTTAATTGGTAAATATCAGCCGTATTTTACGGTTGACAGCTCTCCTGAGGGTGGTGCAAGGGAATTGTTCCGACTTCGGGTTGGTCCTGTCAGTGATATAAAAGTTGGCGACAATATATGCGGACAATTGAGTCGCCGTGGTCTTAACTGTATAGTAGTGCGGACGCAATGACAAACGAACTTTTAAGCTCTTCAGATCGGTATCTCAAGAAATCGAACCGAGTTGTGTTGGTGATAGCTGTTATAGCTGCACTTGTATTTTTAATTGGTGTCATCTCTTTGATTCCCTTGGGGAATAATGATGTGGAGGAAACAGATCCCTCTTTTGCGGGTACTGTTAATCCTTTTGCTCAGTCGGGAACAGAGGATGAGGGACTTTTGACTCCGGAAGCTCCGGAAGCCCCCGTGGTGAAAGAAAAAGCCGCGGATTTTGAGGCGATTCCTCCATCGCTGTCTATGGACGGTATTGTGGTTGGAACGAGGGCGGAGTCTGTGATAACTTTGGTTGCCAAAACCAAGGTTAACATCATCTCGGTTGGCTGGGTGGAAGGTCAAACGGATGGGTTCAGTTTCGCCAGTGAATGTAACGGCGGAACTACTCTGTCTGCTGATTCTTCTTGTAATATGAGGGTTTCTTGGGAGCCTTCTTCAGCAAAGACGTTGCAGAATAACATCAGGGTAACGTGGGCAAAAGAGGGGGCTATCGGTATTCCGAATAAGCTGTTTATCCCCGTATCTGCCACTGCCACCGATGCTGAGGTCTGTGGAGTTTGTGAAGTTTCCGAAACAGCCGGAAGCGGTGTGAAGACTAAAGGTCTTTTGGCTTTCGGTTTTGATGGTAAGGTCATCAGTTATATTGATGAAAATGGGAATGCCGTTGATGAAAACGGTAATATAGTCGGCAAGGTAAATGAAGCCGGTATTATCGTTGACGCCAATGGCAATCCCGTCGGTGTTGCTCAAAGAGAACTTGTTCCGGTTTCGTTTGACGGAAAAGTTCTCGGCCGCATTACAAGAGACAACATCGTACTTGGTGATAACGGTGCCGTGCTTGGAAAAATCCTTGGCGACGGTACTATCATTTCTTCTGATTTAACGGTTATAGGCGGAGGAGTTGAGCTTGGCCCCGTCGTAAACGATAAAGGAGAATATCTTGGAAAGGTTACATCGGAGGCTACGGTCGTAAATGCTGATGACAGTATTATCGGTACCGTTCTCGGTGATGGAAAAGTTGTCGGCATTGACGGAAGTATAATGGGCTTTGTAGCTCCCAGAGGTGTTGCCGTCGGCGAATCGGGTAATGTGTTGGGTGTTGTTATGCCTGATGCTACCGTTAAGGGCAATGATGAACAGAAGAATCGCATTCTTTCCAGCGGTTTGGTTGTAAGTCCTTCTCTTGAAGTTGTGGGTAAGTTGCTCCCGACGGGTGTAGCTGTCGGTGTCGGCTGTCAATTCTTGGGAACGGTATTACCCGACGGTTCGGTTATAGACAGATCTCGTCGTCAAATAGGTTCCGTTGATGTAAACGGTATTGTATCTTCTTCTGCGGGACAGATTGTCGGCTCTGTTGTTAAAGAAGGTGTATTCCTTGATGCTGCCGGTAATATAGGCGGTTATATCAATGCGGAAGGTAAGGCTATCGGTGCAAATGATACTTTGCTCGGTTGTGTAATGCCTGACGGTAAGGTGGTAAATGATAATAACGAAGTAATCGGTGCTGTACCTGTTTCCGGTATCCCCGTCGGTGAAAAGGGCGGTGCGATAGGTTATATTTCACCTGATTTCAAAGTTACCAGTTTTGAAGGTGCTGACATCGGTAAGGTTATGCCCAAGGGTGAGATTGTTGACGAATCCGGTGTGAAAGTCGGTAGAGTTGTGAGTTCTCCTCTTGCTTTGAATAATCAATGCAAAGTGCTTGGTGCTTTCGGTGTTGACGGTTCCGTTCTCACAAATTCTTCTCAAAAGTTATATTCCGACGGTTTTGTCAGAGAAAACGGAAAGTCTATCGGTTATGCCGCGATTAACGGTTCCGTAATTTCCGGAGACGGCAAGATGATTGGTAAAACCAATTTTGCCGGTGAAGTTTATGATATGTCCGGAGCAAAAATCGGGTGCGTTTCAAATGACGGAACGTTATCTGCAACCATGGGAATTTCTGCCAGTGTTATTCCTTCTGCTCAGATTATCAGCTCTGACGGTAAGAATGTAGGCTGGACTATTCCCGACGGTACGGTAGCCGATAAAAGCGGTTTGGCAATCGGTAAGATTTTACCTGATGGTACCGCTGTTGATAAATTGGGTGATGTTATCGGTTGGACTGCCGAAAACGGAATAGCGGTATCTTTTAAAGGTGAATATATAGGTCGCGCGTACTTCGGTGTTGATGTCGTTGATGATAAAGGATTTATAGTTGCAAAACGCTATGGTAACGGCATAGTTATGGACTCCGTCGGCAGAGTGCTGGGCGGTATAATCCCTGATAATTCTTCCGTTGTAAATTCTTTCGGTTCGGTTATAGGACAGGTCAATTCTCGCGGTGAAGTTTACAGCAACGAAGGCTTGAACATAGGTAAGGCTTATCCCGATAAAACGGTTAAGGGCTCGGGTGGAGAGTATATCGGTGCTGTTGTTTCTCCCGCTTACGTTACCGATTACAGAGGTGAACTTATCGGTAGAATCAATGATTCCGGTAAAGTTGTCGGTCTTGACGGAACTGAGATAGGTTCTGCCTTGTCTTCCGGTTTGGTCGTTGACAAAAATATGAATGTTATCGGTGCGGCTCTTCCTCGTTATATGATAGCGTTCGGTGATACTCAAAGGGCTATCGGACACATTGATGCTCAAGGTAATTTCTATGACCGTGCCGGTATTTTCGGCGGCAGGGTAACTTCCGGCGGCGTTATTGTCTCCTCTGAAGGGGAACTTTTGGGACAAGCCGTATCGGATATGGCTGTGTTTGGCAGGTCTGCTACTTTGACGGGCTGGGTATCTCCTCAGGGTAATGTTGTTTCTTTAAGCGGTGCTGCGGCAGGTAAGATTATGCCGAACGGCTCTGCTACGGATAAGAACGGCAATTATATCGGTGGTGTGCTTCCGAAAGGTTTCTTTGCCGATTTTGAAGGCAAACAAAGTTTTGCCGTTTCTCCCGACGGTAGTGTTTACAGTCATAGCGGCAGGTTTATTGCCCGCATTTCCGCTTCAGGTGTTGCGATAGGCGAAAACGGTAAGGTTATGGGTATGGTTGTGCCGTACGGTATTGCCGTAAGTAACCGCGGATTGTTCTTGGGTTATACGGAAATAGACGGTAAAATCAGCGACAGCAAGGGCGAAGTAGGTAATGCCCTTGCAGACGGAACTATTATCAATAAAGCCGGTACGGCTGTTATAGGTAAAGTCGTTCCTTTCGGTAAAATTGCCGTAGGTAATATGGGTGATTTCATAGGATTGGTTCGTCCGGATGCTGAAGTTTACAACAGTAAGGGTACTGTTTCCGTCGGTACGGTTACGGCAAACGGGGTGGTCATTGACGGTTCTTATGCTCCTATCGGTTCTTTGCTCGGCAATGGTGCCGCAGTCGGATACGATTCCGTACTTAAGGGCTATATTTCTCCTGTTGGCAGAGTTTGGGACGGTATCAGAAGCTTCGGCAAAGTTAATGCTCTGGGTGATGTTGTGGAATCCGGTGCGATTGTTGCCGGTGTTGCACCTAAAGGTATAGTTTTATCTTCCGACTCGTCGTTTATGGGCTATGTTGATGTTGACGGCTCTGTTGTAAGTCCTTTGGGTGATGTATTGGGCAGAGCACTTCCGTATGGTCTTGTTGTTGATAAACGCGGTGTTGCAGTCGGCAGAGTTATTTCTTCCGTCGGTGTATTTAACGCCTACGGTAATTTGCTCGGCTTGATTTCTCCGAATGGAGAAGTTCGCAATACATCCGGCTCTTTGGTAGGAAGAATGTTGGCTACGGGGCTGGTTGTTGATAACTCCGGTAAGGTCATAGGCGGAACGTTAAACGGTAAAACAGTTGTTGATGAAAACGGCAAACTTATCGGTATTGTAAACCCCGACTCCACTGTTTTAAGCCGTTCCGGTTTGGTTGCAAAAGTTTTGCCCGACGGAGTTGCAGTTGCTTACAGTGCCAATCCCTCATACGTTCCTTATGTCGGAAACGTGTTAAAGCAGGGTATTGCCGTTACTGCGGATAAAACTCCTCTCGGAATTATCAATCTTGACGGCAGCATTGTTGATGCCAAAGGCGATAAGATTGCTTCCGTTGTTGATGACGGCTCTATTATAAATAAGGATTCTGCGGTTATCGGTGCGGTTGTTCCTTTCGGTTCCGCCGTTGATGAAAATTGTACGCAGGTTGGATTGCTTCTTCCTTCTTCATCTGTGATATTCGGCGGTCAGGTTGTCGGTAACGTTCTTCCGGATTCTTCGGTTGTTAATACGGATAAAGAGATTGTTGCAAGAGTTGTTTCTTACAAAGGTACGATTATAAGAGAAGCCTGTCAGGTTACGGCTTATGCCGGCGGTGTCGGTGCCGAAGCAATTACGGGTGCCGGTAAGCCGTTCGGTTGTATCAAGGCAAATGAGACTGTTGCGTCGGTTCAGGGCGGTACGGTAGGTTCTCTTGTACCCTCGGGTGCTATTGCAGTAACAGCTGACGGTAAGTTCCTCGGCAGAGTGTTGGTGAACGGTAATGTTGTTGATAACAGCGGTCGTATCATAGGTTGCTACGATACCAACGGTAATGTTGTTGATACGGTTGGCAACGTTCTTGGCAAAGTTATTGCAAGGGGTATGCTTATCGGTGAAAACGGAAAGTATGTCGGTCGTACTCTTGCGGACGGCACTATCGTAAATCAATTCGGCAGGGTTATAGGACATATTAACTCCGAAGGTAAGGCTATCAGCTTGGAAGGCTCTTATCTTGGTGAAGTTTCTCCCGATATGGTTGTTAAGGGTACCGGTAAGAAGGTTTTAGGTGTTCGTATGCCTAACGGTTCCGTGGTTGATGCGGTTAGTGGCAGTGATGTCGGTATGATGTCTGCCAATGCACCGGTTGTAAAGGCTTCTTTATCTCCCTTCTCCGGTCGTTTGGTAATTGATTTCAGTCGCAGGATTGCGGGTATTGTCCGTCCCAACGGTCGTGTAAGCGATTCTGTCGGTAAGACACTCGGCAACATCAATGCAAAAGGCTTATTGATAGATGCAAGCGGAAACGTTACCGGATTTATTCCCGCCGATACCAGAAACGCTTATGCAGATAAAAAGGTCTTGGATTCTAAGGGAAAAGAAATTGCCGTAATTGCTCAAAACGGTGATGCGATTGCATCGGGAAAGGTAATAGGCAGAATCACGACAGACGGATTGGTATTCAACGGTAAAAAGTTTGTCGGATTCGTTTCCGCAAAGAAAGTCAATCCTTTCTTTAACCAAAAAGCATTTGACGCTTCCGGTAAATATGTAGGTACGGTTACAAATTCCGGCTTCGTATATGCTGGTGACGGTGCGGTATTCGGTCAGGTTGATGCCAACGGCGTTATCTTCTCTCCCACAAAGACGGTAATCGGTTTTGTTCCTTATGAAGCTCTTAATCCGTTTACCGGTTATACCGTTACGAATATAGACGGTAATAACGTCGGTACGGTAAAAAGTGACGGTTCTATTGTAGGCCCCAGCGGTACATCAATCGGTATGATGGGCAATAACGGAGTCGCCATGAATGCCAGAGGCTCTCTTGTAGGCTTTGTGTATGACGGCAGTGCTAAATCCGTTTACAATCTTAACGGTCAGCTTATAGGTGATTATGACTATGCTACCGGATTCATTACAGGTAAGAATGGTCGTCGTATTGCCGGTAAGGTAAACAGCAAGGGTGTTCTTTTCTCCTCCGATAATTCCGCAATAGGCTTTATCGCTCAAGGACAGAGTAGTCCTTATGTAGGAAAGTCGGTCATCAATGCTGCCGGAGAATCTTTAGGTAAGGTTGATGATGACGGCAAGATAATATCCGACTTTATGCCTATCGGTACGGTGGATTCTCAGGGTATTGCCCGCAGCGACAGAAACATAGTTATCGGCTTTGTTCCCGCTGCCAAGAACAGTTTATACAACGGTTTGAAGGCTTATGGTTCTGACGGTAAGATTATCGGCACGGTAGCTGCAAACGGTGATGTTAAAGGTGCAGGTACTCGCAGCATCGGCAAGGTTGGAGACAACGGAATAGTAATGTCTTCCGGCAGTGCTGTCGGATATGTTTCCGAAGTTGTTTCTTCCGGTTTGCGTGGCTTAAAGGTTTACGATGTATTCGGCAATGCCATTGCTTCCATAGATGAAAAGGGCAATGCGGTTGAAAACGGTATGGTGATAGGTCATCTTACGGACTATGCTTTGGTTCAGAATGATTCCGGAAAAGTTATAGGCTTTATTCCCGAAGGTTCATCAGATGCCAGAGAAGAACTTGTAGGAAGAAAAGTTTTAAGTTCTAAGGGTGCTACACTCGGCTCCATTGATAAACAAGGTGTTGTTGCTTCTTCTGAAGGACTTGCGATAGGTGAGACGGAAATCAGCGGACTTGCCAGAGATATGAGCGGCAAGAAAATCGGTGCCGTTGCCACTACGGCTTATATGCCCTCGGAGGCAAGTGCATTGATTGGTCGCCCCGTGTACGGTAAAGATAAAGACATAATCGGTATTGTTTGGGATGATGGCTCGGTGCGTGATGCGGTCGGTCGCAAAATCGGAGACAGCCTTGCTTCGGGTGTGGTTATATCCGAAGACGGTTCTCCCATCGGTGTTGTATCGGTTTATGATGACAAATCGGCTGATTTTACGGGTAAAGTAGCTTACGATGCCGCTGGTAATAAACTTGGTCGTGTAGATGACGACGGTATGATAAGAAACAATGCCGGTAAAATAATCGGTCGTGTTGAGTCTGACGGCAGAGTTGTTGATTTACAAGGCAGAGAAATGGGAGTGGTTCCCCGCGTTGCGGTTTTGACCGATTCTGTCGGCAGAGTAAAGGGTATGGTTACTCCTCGCGTTGCGGTTATGGGCGATAACGGACAGAGTGTTGCTTACCTTAACAACGACATAGTATTGACCAGTCAAGACGGCTCCGTGTTGAATGCCAAAATCCAAAAAGACGGTACCGTTGTCGGTGCAACCGGTAATGTTATCGGCAAACTTACCCCCGATGGAAAGGTGGTTGATGCCAACGGCAAAGAAATCGGATATGTAAACTCCTTGGGTGAGGTCATAGGTACTTTTGACGCCGAAGGTAGGGTGATTGATTCTGACGGAAATGTTATCGGCAAGATATCACCGGCCAATGCTGTTCCTGCCGGCGCGGTGGTTCGTGATGACAAAGGCAGTGTTATAGGTGTCGTGGCTGCTGACGGCAGAGTAATTGACGCTAAAGGTAATGTTATCGGCAATGCTCAAACAAGCGGTATGGTCGTTGATGCTAACGGTAAGATAATTGGCTTTACCGATCAGGGAATGAAGTTTGCTTCTCAAAAAGTCTATGATGCCAAGGGTAACGTTATAGGTTCTGTCGGTGCCGACGGTATGGTAAAGGATAACGGCGGTAATGTTATCGGTCGCGCTCTTGCTGACGGTTCCGTTATTGATGACAGAGGTAATACGGTCGGATTTACCGGTGCCGGTGCTTCTTACGGCAAACAAAGAGTTTACGATTCAAACGGTAGGCTTATCGGTACGGTTGACTCTGACGGTATGGTAAAAGATGCAAACGGCAGAATCAGGGGTCGTACTCTTGCTGACGGTACCGTTGTTGATGTGAACGGTGATATTATCGGTGCAACCGGTGTTGCGGCTTCTTATGCTCGTCAAAAAGTCTATGACGCTGACGGTAAACTTATCGGAACGATTGACGCCGACGGTATATTGAAAGACGCTAACGGTAATGTGAAGGGCAGGTCTTTGTCCGACGGTACGGTTGTTGACTTAAGAGGCAACAGAATCGGTTCTGTCGGTGCCTCCGATCGTACGGGTCAGAATGTTTATGATGAAAACGGTCGTATCATAGGCAAAGTTTATGCTGACGGTTTGGTACGTGATGCCGGCGGTAACGTTGTCGGTGTTGCTGCTGCCGACGGTACGGTTGCAAACTTTAAGGGCAACAGAATCGGTTATGCCATGACCAAGGAAGATTTGTTGGGACAGGCTGTCAAAGATTCTACCGGTAAAGTCATCGGTACTGTTGATAAAGACGGCTCGGTTCGTGATGCCAGAGGTAACTTTGTCGGTGTGGTCAATGATGAAGGCAGCGTTGTAAACAGCAACGGAAGGGTAATCGGTTACATAGATGTAAAGATGAAACCCGCTTCCGCCAAAGGTGGTATCGCTCGTGATAATTCCGGTCGTTTTATCGGCACTGTTGATGAGAACGGTAAAGTGATTGATGCCAACGGTAAGGTTTCCGGTTGGGTTGGTGCCGACGGCTTGGTGCGTGATATGGAAGGCAATGTTGTCGGTACGGCGGCTCCTTTGTCCAAAGGCAACGCTTATGCCGGTAAGCAGGTTCGCGGTTTTGCCGGAAATCTTTTGGGTGTTGCATACTCTGACGGTACGGTTCGCGGAAGAATGCCCCTTGTCAGAGAAATAAGCGAAGGTATGACTGTTCGTGATGCCAACGGAAATGTTATCGGCAAAATCGGTGCTAACGGTGTAGTTTATGATGCCGACGGTTATGCTATCGGTACGGTTTCCTCCGACGGTAAAGTTACGGATTCTACGGGCAAGGTTATCGGTTATGCCGATGTTGCGGCTGCCGGTCGTGCCGTGTTGAACGATAAAGGCGAAGTCGTCGGTTACATTACCGCAGATGGTTCTGTGGTTGATGCCGGCAGTAATGCCTTGGGCAAAATGGAAGTTAAGGACTTTATCACCGACGGCAGAGGTAATGTTATCGGTTATATCGGTGATGACGGACAGGTTATGGACGTAAATGGCAGAGTTATTGCCACTATGGGCTCCGACGGTAATTTGATTACGCCGAACGGACGTTCTATCGGTGCTGTCCGCAGTATTAAGGACAGTGATCCGAAGTTCCTTGGTCAAAAAGTTTATGATGCCAGAGGTAACTTGGTTGGTGTCGTATCCGAAAACGGTAATGTTGTTGATGCCAGAGGTAATGTCATCGGTAGGGTCAAAGATAACGGACTTGTTACGGATGAAACGGGCAGAACTGTGGGATATACCGGTCAAAGCAAAGATTTCGGTACTCAGAAAGTATATGATGCAAAAGGTACTATTATCGGTGCGGTTGACGGCGATGGTATGGTCAGAGATGCGTCAGGAAAAGTTATCGGCAGGATTCTGGACGACGGTACGGCTGTTGCCATAAACGGCACGGTTATCGGTACCACCGGTATCGGTAGTTCTTACGCCAATCAGAAAGTGCTTGATGCCAACGGTAATGTTATCGGCTCCGTTGATACGGAGGGTATGGTTCGCAATGCTTCCGGACAGATTATGGGAAGGGTGCTTTCGGACGGTACCGTGGTTAATACCGCAAATAACAAGATAGGCATGGTCGGTTCATCTATTTTTGCAAACCAAGATGTATATGATGCCGATGGCAGTGTTATCGGTAAGGCTTCCACTGACGGCTTTGTCAGAGATTCCAGAGGCAGAGTTATCGGTACGATTGCTTCCGACGGCAGAGTTTTGGATTCGTCGGGACGTCAGATAGGTTCTGCTCTTGCCAAAAAAGATTTTGCAGGATTAAGAGTTTTGGACTCCAACGGCAATGCGGTTGGTACCGTTTCGGCTGATGGCACTGTCAGAGATGCTTTGGGTAATGTTGTCGGTATTGTTACCGGCGACGGTAAAGTGATAGATAATCTCGGACGTGAAATCGGCAAAGTTTCCGGTGCTTCGGAAGGTGCAGCAACCGGTGCGGGTTACCTTGTTTACGACAACAGAGGTAATGTTATCGGCAGAGTAGCCGCAGACGGCGGTATTGTTGATGCCGGCGGTAATGTCATCGGCAGGGTTGCTGCGGACGGTAAAGCGGTTGATGCTTCCGGCAGAGTAATCGGCAATGTTTCAATTTCTCAGGTCGGCAGCTTGGTCAAAGACGCTAACGGCAGTGTCATCGGCAGGGTTGCTGCGGACGGTACCGTGGTTAATGAAAGCGGCGATGTTGTCGGTAAGGTCAGATCGGACGGCAAAGTTGTCGGTGCCGATAACAGAGTGATAGGCTCCGTTTCGGCGGCTTCCGCAGGAAGAGTTGTCCGTGATGCACTCGGTAATGTTATAGGTACGGTTGCCGAAGATGGTTCCGTTGTTGACTCAAACGGCAAAATTGTCGGTATGGTCAGGGCTGACGGCAAAGTTACGGATGCCAGCGGCAGGATTGTCGGTCAGGTATCTTCAACTCCGATTGGCAGTATTGTCAAAGACTCTATGGGTAATATAATCGGCAGAGTAACGGAAGACGGTACCGTAATTGATAATAACGGCAACGTGGTCGGTAAGGTTTCTTCCGGCGGTCAGGTGATTGATGCCGGTGGTAATGTTATCGGAACTATTGCTTCGGCTAAGGTCGGCAGCTTGGTTTACGGTGATAACGGCAGTGTGGTCGGCAGAGTTGCCGCGGACGGCACGGTTGTTGATTCCGACGGCAGAGTTGTCGGCAGAGTAGCTGCAGACGGTACGGCTCTTGATTTGAACGGTAAAGTGGTCGGCAGCGTGTCTTCCAATGTTGCAGGCGGCTTGGTACAAGACGCCAACGGTAATGTTATCGGTGCCGTTAAAGAAGACGGTACGGTGGTTGATGCTAAAGGTAACGTTGTCGGTAAAGTAAATGCCGATGGCAAAGTTGTTGATAATGCCGGTAAAGTAATCGGTAATGTCTCTGCAACTCAAGTCGGTAGCTTGGTTTACGACTCCAAAGGTACGGTTATCGGCAGAGTAGCCGCAGACGGTACGGTTGTTGACGGTAGCGGCAGAGTAACAGGTAAAATTGCCGCCGATGGTAAAGTCGTTGACACCGCCGGTAACGTTATAGGTACAGCTTCCTCTTTCCAAGTCGGCAGCGTGGTTAAAGATGCCGGTGGAAATATAGTGGGCAGAGTTGCCGCAGACGGTACCGTAACTGATGCTTCCGGTAAAGTAATCGGTAAGGTCGGCTCTGACGGTAAGGTTGTTGCCGCAGACGGTAAGGTAATCGGCTCGGTTATACCCGATACTTCAACTTTGGCATCTTCGTTGTTTGTTTCCGGAACGGCGGTACGTGATGCTAACGGTAACGTTATCGGTATAGTTACGGGTGGCGATTTGGTTAAAGATTCTGCCGGCAGAGTAATCGGTAAAGTCTTGTCCGACGGCACGGTTATCAATGCTAAAGGTCAACGCATAGGTGCGGCTGATGTAATCCCCGTCTATGCCGGTAGAGAGGTAAAAGACGAAAACGGCCGTACAATAGGTATTGTCGGTGCCGACAAGTTTGTACGTGATACCAACGGAAATGTTATCGGCAGCGTTATGAATAACGGCGAGGTCTATAATTTAAGAGGTCGTAAGGTCGGTGCCGTTGACGGTGTCGGTACCGTTACCGGTCAAAGGGTGTTTACAAAGTCCGGAGATTTACTCGGCTTTGTTTCATCGGACGGTATGGTACGCACGAAAGACGGCAAGATTGTCGGTAAAGTTTTGGCGGACGGTACCGTTGTTGACGAAAACGGTAAAGCAATAGGTGTTGCCGGTGCCGGCGAAAACAGAGGACAGAAAGTCTATGATAAGCTCGGCAGAGTCATCGGCACTGTTGACGGAGACGGTATTGTTCACAATGCCGACGGAAAAGCGGTCGGTCGTGTCGTTGCCGGCGGTAAGGTCGTTGATGCAAGCGGTAATGTCGTCGGTAATGTAGGTGCGGCTTCTCTTAAATCAAAGACTGTCTATGATGCTAACGGCACTGTTATCGGTACTGTTGATGAAGACGGTATGGCTCGTGATTTGGCCGGTAACGTAATCGGAAGGGCTACAACCGACGGTATGGTGGTTGATGCCTTGGGTCGCAGTATCGGTGTTACGGGGGCTGTCAGTTCCTATAACGGTCAAAAAGTCTATGATGCTTCCGGTAAGTTGGCAGGCTCTGTTGATGAAGACGGTATGGTTCGTAATGCCGCAGGACAGATTATCGGCAGGATTTTGCCTGACGGTTCTGTTGTGGATATGAACGGAAGTTATCTTGGCAGTGCCGGCTCACCCAACTACAACACTCAAAAGGTTTATGATGAGACAGGAAAAATTGTCGGTACGGTTGACAGAGAAGGTATCGTACGTGATGCTTACGGCAACCCGCTCGGCAGAGTATCGGCAGACGGTCTTGCGGAAACTTTTGATGGTGAGGCTCTCGGCTCGGTTGGTTCCAGAGGATTCGTCGGTCAGAAGGTCTATGGTGCCAATGGCTCGGTCGTCGGTACTGTCGGTGAAGACGGTATGGTCAGGGATAACAACGGCAATGTTATCGGAAGAACTACAACCGGTGGTGATGTTGTTGATATGTCCGGTCGCAGAATTGGTTTTGTCGGTAACGATAAACTTGAAATAAATGCTGAAGAGCTTGACTTGGGCGATGATGATACTGATGCTTTCTTGAGTTCCGAAAAGGGATTTGACGGCAGTACGGTTTCTGCTCCCGCTATTGTTGAAGATAACCTCGGTTTATACGGTGATTACGGTAAGAACCTTGGTAAGGGTGGCGGATTCGGTCCCGGTGAAAGGTACAATGCCGCTCGTGCTCAAGAAATACAAAGGTGGCAACAGGAAAGAAGAGATAATGCTTCTTGGGGAAGATTGCGTGCACCTAAGTTTAAAGGCACCGAAGCCTTTATGGATAAAGATTGGAGCGATTTAGGTTTTGCGAAGTCAATATCTTCAAAACCCGTCAATATGAACAGAGTTTTGGTTAAGGGTAAGGCTATACCTGCTGTTTTGGTCAACACCATAGATTCTCGTTTTGATACCATTCCCGTAACGGCGGTTGTTGAACGTAACATCTATGCTTCAAACGGCAGAAACATCATAATTCCTGCCGGCAGTACATTGGTCGGTACAGCTAACGGCTCCGGTGAAACGGGCGGTTATGTTGCCAAATTGGAAATCCAGTGGGAGAGATTGGTACGTCCCGACGGTTCTGCTTTTGCTTTGACCGGTAATTCCGGTGATGCTATGGGCAGAGGCGGTGTACCCGGATATCTTGACAGGCGTTTGTTTGATAAGTACTTTACGCCTTTGGTCAGTGAGATTATGGCTGATGCTTTCAAGATTTTGATGACAACGAACAAGTCTTCAAGTGTTACGGAATCCGGTGCGGTTGCTACATCTGACAGACAGCAGGCCTATGAAGATGCAAGGGCAAGCTGGACTGATACGACAAGTGCTATCATTCAGCAGATTTTGAAGGATTACACCAGTATTGCCGCGGTTATAACCATTCCGTCAGGTACGAGAATTACGGCTTATGCCGAGGAGGATCTGTGGCTTGTAATGCCTGAAGATGTTTTTGATGAAGAAGAGGAAACATTAAAGAATAAAGAGCCTCCGTTGCTGTCATCCAGAAAGCCGGCAAAATCTTCTTCCGTGGAAGTAAATACTCAGCCTAGAGATGAGACGGAATTGGTTTCCGGAGGTGTCGGTAACAGTTCTTTGCAGACTACGCAACAACAGCGTCAGCAACAGCAACAAACGACTCCTTTGATTGCGAAGAATCCGGAACCGAAAAAGGCTGTACCTGTATATACGCCTCCTGCAGGGGATACATATACCCCTCCGCAGGGTGGTAGTAACGGTGTTCAGGATGATGGGTCCGTTCCCAGATTGTTTTAATCCGTATGGCTAAGGAGAAAACGCTAAATGGCTGATAACTTTAAGGTTTTGGAATCTACATTAAGGTACTTGTCGTATTGGTATACGCAGGATAATGTTGAAGAAATAGCCGTCAATCGCCCGGAAGAAATATGGTTAAGACTTCGGGGCAGAAGGGCGAATCCTTGGGTTTGTCAGCCTGATGCGAACTTGTCCAGAACGTATTTGAATGATATTTTGCATATCATAGCCAATACGTACGAATTGCCTTTTGATCCGGAATCGGGTATTCCGTTGGTTTTTGCCGCTTTACCGGGCGACCATCGTTTTTCGGGTATTGCAGGCAGAAACGTTATGTATGATAACGAAGATTTGACGGGAGGTGTTGCTCTTTGTGTTCGTGTTCATACGGACGACGTACATTTCGGCTTGCAGGATTACGGTCTTACCAAAGGACGACGCTTGCAAAAGATAAATCCTTTGGCTCATGTAAGCGATCCCGAAGACCCCTACGAAAGGTTGATTTTCTCCATTAAAAGAGGTGATCACATCTTGGTCAGCGGTGCTACGGCAACGGGTAAAACCACATTCCTTAATAACCTTTTAAAGATTCTTGATCCGAACAAAAGGGTTTTGACCATTGAAGATACAAGGGAATTGATTGTTCCGCATAAAAACAGGGTGCATTTGGTGCTTTCCCGTACCGAACAGACCAACTCCTTGGATTATTCAAAGATTATTGACTTGGTGGTGCGTTTTACCCCCGATGCCATTATCGGTGGTGAGATTTCAACGGCAAACGCGGGTGCTTTGTGGGAGCTTATGGGTTCCGGACACGATAACTGCTTTGCAACCATTCACGCCGAAAGTGCCGAAGCTGCTTATAAGGCTTTTGCGGACAGAATTATTCACACTTACCCGACCATAGACAGGGCAAAAACCATTGCTGAAATGAGGGAAAAGTTAAGAGTCGTTCAGATTAACCGTGAGGGCAATATCAGGGCTGTTACGGAGGTTACCTAGCCTTTTTACTCTCTTTCTTTTTGAGAACAGAGTATTTAATATACTTTTTCTGTTTTTACGGAGTTTTTTATGCATCGTTTTGCTGATGCCATGCTGAAAAAGGTTGCCGCATTTGCGTTCATGTGGCTTTTCTTTATGTTTTTTATGTTTTCATCTTCCGAACAATCGGGTAAAGATGACGGCTTTATTCCTCCGCACACACGAATAGTGGCTTTCGGGGACAGCTTAACCGCCGGTTATAATTTGCCTTTGGAATTGGCTTTCCCCGCTCACCTGCAGGAAATTTTGCAAAGCAAGGGTTACGATGTTGAAGTCGTTAATCAAGGAATATCCGGTGATACGACAGGTATGGCGTTACGTCGTTTATCAAGAGTTTTGGAGCTTAAGCCCGATATAGTGATATTGGAGTTTGGTGCAAATGATGTATTAAAGCGTCAATCTATACCTGCTGCCCGTGAAAATTTAATTTTTATGATAGAAAAGATGAAAGAAAATGGGATAAAGGTATTGCTTGCGGGATTGTTGCCGCCTGAATACTTCCCCGTAGCTTTTTCCGAAAAAGATTTTTACTTGGATATAGCAAAGGAAACGGATGTACTGCTTTATCCCAACTTTATGCAAGGTATTTATGACAACAGAACCGCTCCAGCAAATTTGGTAATGGCGGACAACGTTCACCCTACCGCAGAGGGAGCAAAACTGATGGCAGAGAATATCACTCCTTTTGTTGAAAGAACAATCCAAGCCTTTTATCAACAAGTGCGGGAAAATAATAAGTTGCAATAGCAGGAAGCTATTTTTTCACGGGTTTCCACAATTTAGGATTCATTAAAGCGGCATAAGATACGGTAGCCGTGCGGTCGTTACCGCCTTGTTCAATCAAGCGGACGTGCAAAGGTGCATCGTCAAATTCCAAAATACGGTCAACTACCCAAACAGTATCCATATTGTTGACCTTTGTAAAAGTATCACCTGATTCTATCGCAATTTTAGTCATTTTTATTTTTCCTTAAACATTAAAATCTGCATACATATAACATAAAAAACTTTCTTTTGCAAATATCGCTGATAATTTTCTTTTTTATACTTATTTGGGTATTGAAAAAGTAAAACTTGAATGCCATAATTAACGAATAGTGATTTTAAAAGGAGAAAACAATGTCAGAGATTAAAGATTCTTTTCAGGTACGGGAAGCAGACCTTACGGGAGATGTGTACCTTCGTAATTATATGATAAAGGTTTATAATTATATGACAACAGGTTTGCTGGTTACGGCATTTTTCGGCTGGTTAATAGCAAACATTCCGCAAATACAACAGCTTTTCTTTCAGGTAGTAGCTACGGAACAAGGCTCTTACCTTGGCTTAACGATACTTGGTTGGATTGCCGTGTTTGCACCGCTTGTCTTGGTGCTTATCATTAACCCTGTTCTTGCACGCGGTAATGTTCAGGGCGGCTTTGCGTTATTTATGCTGTTTTCCGCTTTGATGGGCTTATCCATAGCAAATGTTTTATTTACTTACACCGGTGACAGCATTACCCGTATTTTTGTGGTAACGGCGGCTATGTTCGCGGCGACGAGTTTCTATGGCAGTGTTACTAAAAAGGACTTGACGTCTTTAGGCTCATTTCTGTTTATGGGCTTGATTGGCGTGATTATTGCCATGGTGGTAAATGCCTTTTTGCAAAGTCCTGCTTTGTACTATGCCTATACAATTATAGGTGTGTTTATCTTTATCGGTCTTACCGCCTATGATACACAAAAAATAAAGGCTTATTACAGCTCTATGGACAGCACCGCCATTATGCAGGCAAAGGCTATTAACGGTGCTTTGTCTTTGTATTTGGACTTTATTAACTTGTTCCTTATGTTGTTAAGTTTGTTCGGCGACAGAAAATAACACAAGTTGATTTAATTTAAAAAGATATTATTCCGTCTTCAGCCCCCCTGAAGGCGGGATATTTTTATGTGCCGAGTGTTAAGTTCAGGATTACAACTCGTTAGTTTTTTGTATCCAGTTGTTTACTTTTTCCAAATCCTTTGCATCATAGGCAGAACCTTTATATTCGGAGTTTTCCTGCTCTTTCATATATTCTTCAATCATAGTCTTATGAAGATTAAAGTGTCGCAAGGCTGCGTCTTTTTCTCCCATATGGTATTCGCTTTTCCCCAAATCAAAATAAACGTAAGAGTATTTGTAATCCGAGTATTGTGCAACAACGGTATAGGCGTTTTTGGCTTTTTCGTACTGCTTTAATTTGTAAGCACAATCGCCGATAATGGAATACAGGATAATTTCTTTCCTGTGCTTTTTGTTACCGCCGCCGGAAATATAAAGGTAAACGGAATCTTCTCCCGTCAAAGATAAACCGTTTTCGGCTTCGGTAACGGCAATATCGCAACGGTCATCATACTTGTAAGTTGACGCCTTGTAATAATACAAATAATAATCGTCATTGTGTATTTGCAAAGCCTTATCAAATTCCGCCAAAGCCAAATCATACTTATCGTCAAGGTAAAAATCTCGTCCTTTTTCCATATAAGAAAGATATTGCTTGTCTTGTGCACTTATGAATATAGACCAAGGCCAACTCCAATAAAGCAAGAAACCTACACCCATCACTGTAATACCCAGATATATGCTTAATACTATGAGGGAAGATTTCGGCATTCTTTTAATACGGGGCATTCGCTTGCCGTATCTTGCAAAGTGGTCAATATCCTGCTTTACAATATCCGCTCCGCCTGTTACCGAATAAGTGAAGTTCGGCAAATAGCGGGAGATTTTTAAAAGTCGCAGCATAAAGGAATAGGCACAAAGGGAAAACATATCGTTATCTGCCGTAAACCTCACGCTTTTTTTGTCTTTCAGTTTAATTGTTACCGTTGTTGTACAGTCCAAATAATTATATTTTCCTCTGCGACCTTGAGTTGCAACCATATCTGCTTTTACGCCTTCTATGTCGGTAATTTTTATGGTTTTACGGCGAGTTTTATTTTTTCCTCTGCTATAAACAATGATAAGATTTTCGTCGTTCACCACCAATCTTGACGGGTACTCCGTATTGTCAAAAGCACTTTTAAAAAATAAAGGAATCAGGATAACGAAGACTCCTATCATTTCATAAAAATCACTGCGGGTTTTACTGCTTACATCATCATCAAAAAATATAAGACGATAGAAAATTACAGCTATTGCCACGGTAACAGCCGTTAAAAATACGGCAAGTAAAAGGGACATTTTCTTTTGTATTTTGATGGAGTGCATTTTTCTTATCCGTTTAAAGTAAAAAGTTTAGGGCTTTACGTTCCATTCCTCGCAAGTCCACCCGTTGCCGTCAAAGGCAAAGATACATAAACAGCCTGTGCCGATTTTTATGTTATGTTCGGCAGAAAAACGGTTGAAATCCCCCGTGATATATGGAGCAAAACGGGCAATACCGTTACTGGTTACGACCAATGTTACGGAATCTTCGGCGGAAATCTCGCTTTCTTTCACCAAAGCGGCGGCAAAGTCCAGCCAGTTTTGTATGATTGCCTGCGGATTGACAAGCCAGCCCTCCGGCACTTTAGCAAACGTATTCCAGTCGTCCAAGGCTTTTTGTCCTATGCGTGCGATGACTTCTTCATCGGTTTTATTTTCATCAAGACCATAGTCAATTTCCGTAAATATGGCATCGGATTGTACGGGAATATCGGTTAATCCGGCAGAGGTTAGGGCGGTTTTTGCCGTTTGGGTTGTTCTTATTAAGGGGGCGGCGATTACTCTGCTCGGTAACAAGTTGTTGTCAGCCAGATATTTGCCGATTTTTTCCGCCTGTTCATAACCTTTCGCGGTTAAAGGCAAGTCGGTTCTTGCCCCTGCACGGGTGGGAGTTTGCCCAGCCTCAAAAGTATTTCCGTGTCTTGCAATTATCAGTTTTATCATTCAAATTCTCCATATTTTGCAAGCAGATATTCCGCTTTCGCTACATCAGAGGGAGAGTCAATACCGCTCATGGAATCATAACCCTTATAGTCAACCTTTACCAATTTTACGGGAATACGGTTTTCCAAAAAACGCAACTGTTCCAAACCTTCCAAACGTTCATAAAAAGACTCGGACAACTTGGCAAAACTTTTCAGAGCATTGAAAGAATACGCATATAACCCTATGTGTCTCAATACGGGAGAAAGCTCCGATGCTTGCCTTAATTCCGCTTCGGAACGTATTGCAGGTATGATATTTTTTGAAAACCATACTGCATTCATATCCTTATCGGGTATGGCACAAGTCCCCGAAAAAGGCGTTTCTTTTTTCGTCTGCCTCATATTATCCAATTCCTGCCAGCTCATCTGCACAACGGGAGTTACGACGCTTACCGAAGGATTTTGCAAAAAAGTATCAATCAAAGCCCGAATAATCCAAGGCGGACACATGGGATTGTCTCCTTGCAAATTGATAATAAAATCAGGTCGGTAAGGCAAAGAATCAAGCACTTCACACACACGGTCGGAACCGCTTTTACACTTATCCGACGTCATTACACATTCTATTTTGTAATCGTTGCAGAAAGCAGCGATTCGCTCATCTTCGCTTGCCACTATAATTTGGCTGTTCGGAATATCCTTTGTTGCTTTTTTGGCATTTTCCCATACCCGCAGCAACATTTCTTTTCCCGCTATTTTCACCAAAGGCTTGCCGGGAAAACGACTTGACGCATAACGTGCGGGGATAACTGTTAAGATACGACTTTTCAATTTTTTTCTCCTTAAAGCGATACAGACGGATATATCATAACAAAATTATCACAAGAATAAAAAGAAAAAACGGAGGGCACACCTCCGTTTTATTCGTAAAAGCATAACAACCGACTATGCCCCGTTACCTCTGCCATGAAGCCTGTTTTGGATAATATGTTCTTCCATGGATTGTACAGGAGTGCCTCTCAGGCTGCTTTCATCCCAAGTACGCTGTCTGTACGCAAGGGCAGTATTGATTAAGCCTCTTCGCCATATACTATCCCTTCTTCCTTCGGATATTCCCAATTTTCTCAGCGTATTTCTATCCTCCAAAGTACTTTCAGCCACAAGATTAGCCTTTACATACGAAGGCAAAGAACCATCATAAGGTCTACTGTCATCT
>Ga0310690_10001453_pt1 | contig 41946 bp, 50 predicted proteins | sample AusTroGonzalo_MG_2_FD_207661 | JGI IMG/M metagenome (GOLD analysis project Ga0310690, IMG submission 207661) | Bovine rumen microbial communities from tropical cattle in Woodstock, Queensland, Australia - Gonzalo_04 (v2) (version 2) | ecosystem: Host-associated > Mammals > Digestive system >... | reverse complement strand
TCGTCAATCAAGTGGCACAGTTCAAGACAGAGATCAGGAAGGAGTTAAAAACAATCAGAGAGGAGGAGCAGAATGAGGAAAGATAGTATCGTCGTCGCCCTGGGGACACCGCATCGGAAGCGTGAACAGGGGAAGCAAAGTCCAGACGGACGGCTGAAGGAATGCGTCTATGGCCGTGAGATTGCATCTGAGGTTGCTGTAAAACTCCAGGCTATGGGATACAAGTGCCTCATTGACTATATGCCGCTTGATCTTCCAAAGCAGATGCAGTCACAAAGTGCCAAACAGGAACGGCAGCGCGAGTTGGCTATGCGTGTGAATTTCGTCAATGAGCTGTGTCGTCAGAATGGGGCCAAAAATGTGCTATATATAAGTATCCATGTGGATGCCAGCGGCGACGACGGCAAATGGCACGACCCGAACGGCTGGAGTGTGCGCGTTGGCACAAATGCATCAAGAGAGAGCAAGATGCTGGCCGACTGCTTGTTTGACGCTGCCCATGCTCATGGTCTGAACATGCGTAGACCGACTCCAAATCAAAAATACTGGCCTCAGAATTTGTTTGTGCTTAACAATACTAATTGTCCTGCAGTGCTGACAGAAAACCTGTTCCAGGACAATGTGAATGACGTTGGTTTGTTGCTCAGTGAAGAGGGCCGTCATATCATCGAGAGAATACATGTTGAAGGTATCATTAAATATATTGAGAGCTTATGAAATTAGAAGACTTGAAGAATGGATTACTGATTATCTTTGTTCCCGTTGCCGTTCTTGCCTGTGTGTTTAACCGCAATCATTTAGCGCGTATCAACGAACTAAACAGTCAGTTGCAACGAATCAGTGTGGAACTTGCACACGCTCAGATTCCAATGCTGCGTGACACCATCCGGGACTCTATAGAGGTTGCTTCACAGGTAGTTGTGGAAGTGGTGCCAAAGAAAATGAAGGAGGCACTGGCCGCTGATGAGCAGCTTATCAAAGACCTACGGCTGAAAGTGAAACAGTTGGAGGCCATGCAGACAACAGTCATTGAGACAGCTGATTCAGTTCCGGCACATCACAAACCATCAGACAGTCTTTTCTTCTATAGTGACCAGTGGGCTGATCTTACCCTGGATCTGAAAGATAGTACCTTCTACTATAACATTCGCGACTCGCTGAGTACAGTAGTGTACCGCGAATACCGATACCACTTCCTCTGGTGGAAGTGGGGAACGAAGGGATACCGACTTAAAATCGTGAACTTCAATCCTAACGCTCGCGTTAAATATAACAGATATGTAAAGCCCGAGAAATAGCCCGGGCTTTAATTATTGCACCTTATTAATATTAATTTAGTGTTAAAAATTTGGCAGTTTCGATTTTTTTTCGTATATTTGCAGCAAAGATAAAAGTTTGAATTATGACAGCGTACTTCTTTACATCACCAGGATTCGGATTGTTCTGCACAATCTTTATCGTAGGCTGGCTCATTTGGGCTGGCATGAAGTCTGCTGGAAAGTGTCTTGACTCGGCAGGGCAGACAAAAGACATGACGTGGAGGCAGTTCAAAAAAGAAGTAGGACCTATGACATGGCAAGAGCATATCGTTTCGGCAGTACTTATAGTGCTATTCATAGCCTTCATCATATGGATTGCTGAAATAACATAGTATTTTTGTGATAGCGACATAAGCGGTATATTTGCACAGTAAATGTAAATATACCGTTTTTTATGGCAAAGACAGAACGATACGAGACCGTCATTCGGCTCAATACCGACCAGGCAAAACAGGAAATTGACGCTCTTCAGAAAAAGTACGAAGACCTGAGGAAGAAACAGGCAGGTCTGGCTCCAGACTCTACAAAATACAAGAGTTTGCAAAAGGAGATCGACAAAATCACGTCGAAGCTCGAGATGACAAAAAATCGAGTGGAAAGCGTCAATGATGCTCTCCAAGGGATGTCAGATGCCAAGCCGAAGCAGCTTAGGGACACCATCAGGGATATCAACGCCCTTCTAAATAGCGGTGATATAGAGCGCGGCAGCCGTGAATGGAAGGAACTGACCGCCGCACTCAAGGAGGCAAACACTCAGCTGAATCACATTAAGCAGGAAACAAAGGCCTCACAGCCCATTTTTCAGGGTTTCTTCAAGTTCCTGAATGACAGCTGGGGTGGTTTGATGATATTGTTCCAGTCTGTCACCGGTATTACTCAAACCATCAGGAAGTCGGTAGAGGACTTTGCCCAGATGGAGGAGGAAATGGCCGATGTACGCAAGTACACAGGTCTGGCCGACGCTGCTGTTCGTGACCTGAACGAGGACCTGAAGCGAATGGACACTCGTACTTCAAGGGAACAGCTGAACCGGTTGGCGGGTTCTGCAGGTCGCCTTGGCAAGGATGCTAAAAAAGATATCATGGAGTTCGTCGAAGCTGGTGATATGATAAACATCTCACTGGGCGATGATTTGGGTGACGGTGCCATCGAGAAGGTCGGTAAACTTGCTATGGCCTTCGGTGAAGACAAGAAGAAAGGCCTGAAGGGTGCCATGCTGTCAACGGGTTCTGCTATCAACGAGCTGGTACAGAACTCATCTGCCATGGGCGGTTTCCTGGTAGACTTTACTGCCCGCGTGGCAGGCTTTGGCAAACAGATAGGCTTGACGCAGGCTCAGATCATGGGTTTCGGTACCGTCATGGATGAAAACCTCCTTCGTGATGAGATGGCTGCCACTGCCTTCGGCAATATGCTCACGAAGATGCAAACAGACACCGAGAAGTTCGCACGCATAGCGGGCATGGATGTGAAGGCCTTCACAAAGCTACTGAATGAGGATGCCAACGCAGCCGTCCTTGCATTGGCTGATAGTCTGAAGAAAGCTGACCCACAAACCATGATGAAAATGCTCGATGACATGGGTCTGGACGGCAGCCGTGCAGTTGCAGTACTTGCCACTTTAGCCGATAAGATAGATGATGTCCGCAAGCATCAGGAACGGGCTAACAAGGCATACCAGGAAGGCACGTCCGTCATTAAGGAATATGAGATAAAGAACAATACGGCACAGGCCAAAATTGACAAATGCAAGAAAAAGTTCCACGAGATGACCGTAGAACTTGGTGAGCGCTTGGTGCCTGTCGTCGAGCATACTATAACAGGGGCTTCTGTCCTTGCAAGGATGTTAAGCGTACTGACAGAGTTCATCGTAAAGCATGGACGTGCTGTGGTTATATTGACTGGCTATATAACAGCCATGACTATAGCAATGAACATTAACACCATTGCAGGAAAGGCATCGAATGCTGTAGGCACAGTAACGAATGCCCTTATGAAGGCACGTATGGCGCTAATGAACAACCTCCGGCAGGCTTATGTCGCGTGGCGTATCGTAATAGCGACTGTGACCGCTAATCACGTAAGACTTAACAGTGCCATGGTGGATATGAAGAGACTGCAGATGACTAACATCTGGGGTGCCTTGGCGACTGTGATCTTAACCGTTGGAGTGGCTATCTATGGCGCTGTGAAGGCATGGAAGAGTCACAGCGAGGCTGTCAGAAACAGCCTGCAGCAGGTTAAGGAGATGCGGGCACAGCAGGAACTGGCTGGAGATTTGAACAAAAGTGTCAACGAATCAATAGCTGAGCAGAAGACAAAGGTAGAGCAGCTGACACGTGTCATCCACTCCAACGCATATTCCGTAGATGAACGCCGTAATGCCATCAAGACTCTGCAGAGTATTGTGCCGGAATACCATGCCTCTATTTCCAAAGAAGGACAGCTCTACAATGATAACTCTGCGGCTATCAAGCAGTATATCCAAAACCTGAAGGATGCCGCTCTTGCAGAGGCCATCTATCAGAAAAAGGTAGAGATAAATAAAAAGAAACTTGAACTCAGCTTCAAACAAAATCGCATCGAGGGATCGCTGAAGGCCGTGCAGGCATATCGCGATGCAAACCCCGAATTGTTCGAGTCCAGGAAGAGCGGTGCATATGTAGGAGCATCGGCCATTGGCGATGGTCAGGAAATGAATCAGAATCTCATTGATAGCAAGCGTCAACAGAAGATTCATGAAGAGCGTCTGGAGAACGTGAAGTCCGAAACAAAGACTGTTGAAGCTGAAGACAAATACCTTGATACCGTTCTGCAGAAAAACAGAAAGGTGAACGAACTCTATACAAAGAAGGTAACTGGTAGCAATACTCCCGTAACACCGACCTCGACTTCACCTACACAATATGAGTCTGAGAGTGACAGAAAGAAAAGGGAGGCCGAGGCAAAGAAAGCAGCAGCTGAGAAATTAGAACAGATGCGCGAGGCCGACAAGGAAGCTAAGGCCATCATGGACAACCGGCTGGCTGAGAACCTGCTGAACTATCAGGCAGGTCTTCAGGACTACCGCCAGTTTATGGCCAATCAGGAAAAGATTCAGCGGGAAGGGCTGCAGGCACGCCGTGATGCTTGGGACGAAGATACGGCAGAGTATGCAAAATACCAGAAGCAGCTAGCAGCCCTGCAGCTGAATGGTGACCAGGAACGTACGCGCCAGTCGGCGGCGGCAATCGATCGTGACCACAAGATCATGAGAGAATGGCTGAAAAGCCGTTTTGACGATCAAAACAGTGAATACTATCAGAACGAGGTAGCCTTGAACGAGGCATTATATGAACAGGATATCGAGTTCCTGCAGGAAAAGGCCAAACTTTACCGCAAAGGCTCCTTGGAGCGTATGCAGATAGAGTGGGAGATACAGGACAGAGAGGATCTTCATCAGCTGGAACAGCAGCGCACCTTCCAGCAGATGGTTGACAACTTGAAGACAACGTATCTGCAGCAGGGCAACGCAAAGCGTGAGCAGATGGAGCTGAATGCATTGGAGGAACTGAACAAAAAGAAGCTGCTGACGGAAGAGGAATACCAGCGTGCCAAACTGGCCATACAAGCACAGTATTCACAGGCACAGACTCCTGATGAGAAAACAGCAGCTGCTGGAGCAGATATGCTGAAGGTTGCCCAAACTTCTGCTGCCAAGGATGCTGGTACTGGCACCAGCACACCCATCTATGGTACCATATCAATGTATGTGGCCACCATGGATAAGCTGAAAGAACTGTATGGACAGGATGAGAAAAACCACGAGGCTTATCTGGCTGCAAAGCAGCAGGCCACGGCGCAGTTCTGCCAGCAGCTGGCCAGCGAGTTCCAGGCGGCCTATCAGACCATCGGAAACCTGATGTCTGCTGCATCGTCATACTATGGTGCACAGTCTGACTACGAGGTGGCCATGACCAAGAAAAAGTATGAGAAGCAGATAGAGGCCGCTGGCAATAACCAGAAGAAAGTCAAGAAACTGCAGGAACAGCAGGCCAAAGAAGAGGCGGCCATCAAAACGAAGTACAACAACAGACAGGTGAAGATCCAGATTGCCCAAGCACTGGCTCAGACTGCCACCAATGCCTTGAATGCATATGGCTCGGTAGTAGGAATCCCTGTTGTCGGTCCCACTCTCGCACCTATCGCTGCGGCAATGGCCGTCGCTGCTGGTATGCTGCAGGTGGCTGCTATCAAAAAACAGGCCGAAGCCCAGCAAGCCGGATACTATGAGGGTGGTTTTACAGGTGGCAAGCGATATCGAAAGGAAGCAGGCGTAGTCCATGAGGGTGAGTTCGTGGCCAACCATCAGGCCGTCAACAACCCCAACATCCTGCCGTTCCTGAGTTTCCTCGATCAGGCACAGCGCAATAATACAGTCGGAAGCCTGACGGCTCAGGATGTCAGCCGCTTCATCGGTGATGGGGGCTCAGCAAACGTGACACCTATCGTCAATATCGAGAACAGGAACGAGGAGCTGCTGGATTCTATCGAGAGGCTCAATGATAATCAAGAGCGTCTGGCCACAAGGCTGGAGGAAGGCATTGATGTCGTATTCGATATGGATGAGTTCAGCCGTCGTCATAAGTATTACCAGAAAATGAAGGAAAGAGTATGATAGAGTGCTACATCAACGGTCATCAGGCAATTCCCTTGCTGAACAGCAATCTCAAGGTTACACGCGAAAATCCTTTCATCAAGGAAGGCGGCAATTATACGATGGATATCACATTCCCCATGGATATACTGGAAAACCGTCTCGTTTTCGGAAACCTGCATAAATTGGGAGTCAGAATCCGCAATCAGAAACTCGAAAGTTGTCGGCTTTTGGCTGGAAAACTCCTTATCATTAGTGGGACAGGCATCGTTACACAAATCACTCAGGAAGCCGTCAAGGTTCAGGTTGTCAGCGGTGCGTCATCAGTCAAATGGCGCACGTCGTTCGAAAAGATATTCATCAACCGCATCGACTACGGAAGTGCAGATGTCGGTGCATCTTACAAGGGAACTGAGAGATTTCGAATCGACACGACCGGCCAGTTGTATCAGCAGCTCACGACGCAAGGTTTTATAGGAAACATCCACCAATGTGTATTCATGCCAGCTTACGACAGTACCAATGACGTTGTGGTCAATGCTACGTCATTGTATGGCGACCGTCCAGTCACCCCTCAGTCTGTCATTATAGGTCCAAGGGCCGTGCAGCCCAACCTCATGATGGTACTGCACACAGTGCTCCGCCATCTGGGCTACACTGTTACCTATAACGCATACGATGTCGCTCCATGGAACGAACTGATCATCTGCTCCGTAACACAGACGTCAGTCATTGCCAAAGCACTACCCCAATGGTCAGCTAAGAAGTTCCTCGACGAATTCTCCAACATATTCAATGCCACATTCATCTTTGATGACGAGGCAGGAACCGTGCGTGTTGTGCGCCGAAGCGACACGACAGTATTAGGTAACGAGACGGAGACGATCGAACCCGTTGACGAGTTCACGGCAGAGTACGACGAAGACGGACTTGAATATATAGGCTCGTCGAACATTGACTACAATCTGAAAGTATTAGAGGGACAGGTTCCAAAGGTACCTCAGGAGGTGCTGAAGAACTTTACCATCCGAGAATATGACAGCTTCAATGATATCGTGATCGCTGCGCAGCAGATGACAGAAAAGGAACAACTCACCACGCTCTTTGCAGCACCAGGAGGATTCTATTACGAATACGAGGTAGTAGACGGCGAAGGGAACCCTCAAGGTTATCTAGACTGGAAACTCATAGGCATATTCACACAGCTGACGCGCGACAGTGACAACGACAGTGTAATTTCACTCGGTATCGTCCCTGTTGCTATAGGGAAAAACAAAAGAACAGTCATCGGAGGTTCCACCGAAATATCGGTATGGGTTGAGACAGAAGAAGAAGTATGGCTTCCTGAAGTAGAGGGAATAGATTTGGAGAACGGCAGTTCCTTCAAGGACTATGTAACCATTGAGGACGTCATCGAGAATGGCGACAGTGCAGACAGTAAAGACAAGGACGAGGAAACCGTCATGCAGATCTTATGGCCATGCGGAAGAAAGTTCGAAGGCTATGCAACTAATTCATTCTTTAGGCTTCCAGTCATCCTTCCGCAATCATACACAGACTGGCGCATCGGACAGTACGCAGGCAACTACTCGCTAGGTCTGACGCATGCGGGCGGGCATGTCTACGTCGGCCAGTTCCACGAGCGGACGCTGCTCATCAACAGTGAGGGCACCATCGATCCGCACAACGAGTATCGCATCAGTTTCCTGTCAGACCACATACCAAATCCAGCCAGCATATACATGATCAGAAACAAGCGCTACCTGTGCTCAAAGATAGAAATGGCAGTAAATGAGGAAGGCCTCGATAAACTTATGATGGGCTACTTCTACGAGATACTATAGTGCCCCCTCGAAGTCCTTCACGCTCTGCGGTACCTCTCGACCTCGCTTCAGGTACTTGTTGGTCACGGCCACATCAGAGTGGCCAGCCTGATCGCGGGCAGTCACCACACCTTCTGCATTGGCAAGGTCACGGATGCCGGAGTCCTTCAGACTGTAGAACTGGTAACTGTCAGGCCACCGCAAATCCTTGCGCATCTTCTTCCATTCATAGCGGAAGCGGTTGAGATAGGTCATAGTCTGTCCGGGCTTAAGGCTTTCGCCGAACAGATAATAATGAGATGGGGCGTCGAAAATGCGCAATTCAACCATCAGCTGCAGCAGCTTTGCATTCAGGCCTACACGTCGTTCCTTATGATTCTTAGCCACGTCTGCAGGGACTGTTATTTCCCTATCCTTAACAGATATATAGCCAATGCGGATATGACGGAGCTCGTCAGGCCTGATGAAGGTATAGTATTCCATCATGCAGGCAAGGAGAAAGTACTTGTTACGTTTATTAAGGTATTCGCGCATACGCGTGAGGGCTGAAACAGGAAGTGCATCACGATGTTTTTCCTTCTCGCGCAGCATATGGATGTCCTCGACGGGGTTTTTGTCTATGTAGTGACGCTCAATTAGCCAGCTGGAGAATGTTGACAGCCATGTACGGTAATTGTTGCGGGTCGTGGCGCTGACATCCTTATCGAGAATAAGGTAGTCCAGATAGTCCGTGACAAACGTCCTGTCGAACTGGTACACGAACCTAATCCCGACATGGCACTCCTGGATATATGTTTCTAAGGAGCTGAGACGTGAGAGGTAATCGTATGCTGTCTTATGCTTTAGTGAACCCTTAGCCTCCATGGCTTCGACATACTGCCGATAGCTGGTCAATACCTCAGTGAATCCCGTCAGGTGCCTGGTACTGTCGTTATTAACCCACGGATTCCACCCCTGAATGAGACGCTGGGTGATATTCACAATAAGCAATGTGGCCATGATATATCGCTCATTTCGCTTCTTTTCTCGGTCAAGCATGTACTTTTTCCGCTTCATTTTGTCGCTGACAGGATCATAGGCGAAAAAGTCCACGTACCAGCTCTTTCCAGTGTGTAGTTTGGGAAGAGTGAATCCTATAAGAGCCGTGCTTGAAAAATCTTCAGGTATGGGCATTTTTTTTGTTGGGGAAAATCCAGAGGACTCCCCAACAGGTTCAACATTGTCCGAGTTTTGTCCGAGTAGTAATCGGTCTGAGACGAAAAAAGCCCCATTCTCAGGGACTTTATCGATTGTATTAGTTGCGGAGGCAGGATTTTGATTTACAAGGCCAATTCCTGCCCAATGCAGTGGCTGTAATGCCTTTGTAGAGTGGTGTTTCCGACGTTTCATGAAAAACACGTTATTTAGTGTCCGAGTTGTGTCCGAGTTTTAAAGCCAAGTCGAGACGTGCACCGAGTTCATCTTTGACTTTTTTTAGGTCTAAAATTCTTTCATCTTTTTCCTTAATAAGCATTCTCAGGGCTTTATTTTCTGCTTGTAGCGACTTTACATCCTGATTCACGACGGAGGAATTTATGATGTTTTGATTTCCGACAATAAACGGAGATGCCCCTATTTTGTCCGAGCCGCCAAAGAAGTCATCCAGAGATATGTCCAGGATGTTACATACCTTCATGGCGGTTTCTATAGTCGTATTTGGACGCCTCAGGAAATCGTTTATTGTCCTGTGGGTTTCCTCTCCCCACATAAGAATAGCAAACTGTCGCTCAGTCATGCCACGAGATGCTATGGCTTTCCTGAGGAATTCGAGATTGACATTGACACATTCGTACCTCATGTTACATCTATTTATGTTAAATCCTCTTAAAGACGGAAGGATTTTTCCGTCATTATTAGGATTATTCCGTTTTTAATATTAATTTTGCCACAAATTTAAATATTTAATCCGAAATAAACAAGAAAATTATGGCAGAAAATCAGAGCATTGACGTGAGGGTTTATTACCAGTCACTATCAAAAAAGGAAAAAGGAAAGTTTCTTCGGTACCTTTCTCAGAGGTACGACTATCCGACCGCCACAATGAGCGGGAAACTCAGAGAGAACAACGTCAGCGAATTGCGCCGCGATGAGTTGGAGAATATCACCAAGACCATAGAGACGGGCGTATGGAGGCAGTAGAGTTCAGGGTATCTCCAGACGGCAAGGTTTACTACAAACAGGGTAAAGCCGAGGAAAAGCGGCTTACCAGGTTCAGCACAGGTATCTGTTTGGAGATGCTGGGTATTATCAACGAGAGGTTCCCTGGAGCATGGGCAAGGCTTCGCTTGTTATACAAGCCTAAGAACAATTCGTCAGCAGCTAAGGATGTAGCCGCTTTCTCCATTATTGAGCGCTTTATCCGCTGCAACTTTGGTGAGCATGATTTGCTTACTCCAGACATCGAGAGGGACATCCTCCATTTTGAGGAAGTCCGCTGTCCTCTTAGAGGAATATGCCAGGATGAAAATATCATCTGTAAACCTCAGAGTCTATACAGGTTGACGCCTGCAGAAAAGGAAGTCGCCAAACTGTACCTGAGGGGTGACACATTCGATATGATTGCAAGAGAGCTGGGTAAATCTCCATCTACAGTGAAGCAGCAGCTTTGGAAACTGAAAAAGAAAATTGGTGCCAAGAACTGCAGGGAGATCATCCGTGTTTTGCGAATACACAATATCTAAAACAGAGACCGTCCCGCCAGGCCATAATAAAATTAATACACTAACACTGTCGATAATCTTTTTGGCGGGCGGCCTCTTTAAACTTAAAACAATGCATCCGGATTGTCAAACGTGCAAAGACAAACGCAACTGCATCAATGGGGCAAGGTGCATGAAGTGCGGTTGCTATATAGACCGAATAAAAACAAAACCGTGTGAATATGAGTAAAAGTGATCTTCTAACAAAACTAATAGTCATAGAGACAAAAGGGCGCTCTATGGGTATGCAGATGAGAAGAGAGGCAGCTGTGGCGCGTCAGGAACTGGCCGACCGCCAACGCAAGGGCCTCACTGGTGATGCTGCCATCGCCCACTATAATGAGTGGATGCAGCACTATGGTATGGAACATCTTATGGTAAGGGATGAGTCTTTATGAATGTTATAATAACCCTTCCCAAACAATTGATTATAGCCATCATAGAAGGAACAAAGACTTTCGAGATGCGCAAATGCAGACCCAAACACATGAAAGTTGGTGTGGATGGTTTCTTTGTCGTCGAAAAAGGCACAAAGAGAATACACTGTTGGTGTCGCGTCGATGAGATACAGACTGTCAGCGGCTTGTTTTCCCTTACGAAAGAAACGTGTAATATGCTTGCAGTGTCTAAAGAATACGTTGACACGTATCGCTCTAACGCAAAGTTTATTTACCTGTGGCGCATAGGCAAGGTAAAACGGTTCGAAGATGGTGCGGTAACATTAGAGGATTTAGTTGTTGACAGGGCACCTCAATCTTTTGCTTATTGCCCTCTTTCTTTTGGTGAATCATTTTAAATAAACAAAAGTATGGATAGACATTTTTTTATTTCTGTTTCGACTTACAAGTCAAACAGAATGGGCGAGGAACTCAGTTCCTATGTTGAGAAGAAATACCATCATATGGTAGTTCATAAAAATGACTTCTTTGATATCAAGGCAGATATTCAGGCGAAGATGCAGGAACTGGAAGAGAAGTATAAAAGATGTAAACCTTTTCGCATCACCTTCTATGAATTTAGAGACCGCTATGGAGTCGAGTGCCCGGATATAACCGTTCGACCCGACACCGATACTGATAAGATAGTGCTTTGTCTGCGTTCAGATTATGTAAGGAATGCTATATTAGAATACAGGAGGCCATAGTATGAAAAGACAAAGAAAAAATGTGAGCCTTCCAGCCATAAAAAAATTTCGGGAGGCTATAGCTAACGGAAATATTGGAACCTATCTGATTGAATCCGGAGAGAAAGTAAATGCCGGAAGCGTTAAGGTGAAATACACTCTAAAGAATCGCCCTTGGGTAGTTACTGTTGAAGCAAAGAGGATATATAAGAACAAACATTGACATCCTAGAAAAGTATGAAAGTAACGCAACTTGAAATATTCGGAATGTCGGCAGACGAGAACCATTTCACATCGACATTGTGGGGAGTTCTGACGTTCTTTCCCGCATCGAGCAACAAATGGAAAGACACCTGCCGGCATTGCCTATTATGGGACAACGAAGCTGGTCATTGTTCAGAGCCTCCCGGTTCTGCTCGATGTGCTGACTACGAGCGTACTGATAGAAGAGAAGGATATTTTTCTATACAACAAATGCCACACATATGAGTTATTTTCCTGAATTTGACAAACACGGGCGCTACATCGAGTCACCATGCTATGGCTGTGACCTACCTGATTGCAGTTCCTGCCCAAGAGAAAACAAATCTGTCGAAGAATGAAAACCCCTATCACATATTACGGAGGCAAGCAGATTCTCACACATGAGATTCTGGAATTGATGCCAGCCCACAAGATATATGTGGAGCCGTTCTTTGGTGGTGGCGCGATATTCTTTGCCAAAGGTTCGTCATTCCTCGAAGTTATCAATGACACCAATGATCTGCTGATTAACTTCTATCAGCAATGTGTGGATAACTTCGAGGCCCTGCAGCACAGGATCCAGAACACCCTTCACAGCGAAAGTGAGTTCAAGAAAGCCCGGACCATCTACAACAATCCCAGATATCGGAGCAAGCTCGATAAGGCCTGGGCTGTTTGGGTGATGACGAACATGAGCGTGATGGCCACCCCTCGAGGAGGATGGAAGAGGGACAACGGAACGGGTGGCTCACATATTGGTATCGGAATGGACAATCACAGGAAGCGCTTTACATCGCAGATTTACGATAGGCTCAGCAAAGTGCAGATCTCCTGTCATGATGCCATCGACGTTATCAAGGAACGAGACACTCCAGATACATTATTCTACCTCGATCCTCCGTATATCGGTGCTGAGCAAAAGCACTATAAGGGCTATAAGAAGGAAGACTTCAAGCAGCTACTCGATGTCCTTTCCGGAATTCAAGGAAAGTTCATCCTATCGAATTTCAGCAGTGATATACTGCAGGAGTATTGCGAGGCCAACAGCTGGAATATTAAGGTTATCTCTTTGAAGAGCATGATACCAGCTCTTATTCACAAACCACGTAGAAAGTACGAGGTTTTAGTTTGGAACTTTACACAGGAACAAAGTCAATTAAAATTTGAATAATATGAAATTTTACGTTTGCGGAAAAATCGGCAAGGACAATCCGAGTCCGGAGACACTTGCCAAGTTCAAGAAAGCCGAGGACATGCTAAGAAGCAGAGGTCACGAAGTGTTTAATCCTACAACCAGCGGCCTAGGTCGCCATGCCGAGAGCCTGGCGCAAGCAGCTGACTATGATACTTCCTTCTATCAGGAGATCATGCTACTTGACCTTGTGCAATTGGCACAATGCGATGCCGTGCTCGTGTTGGAGGATTGGCATAATTCGCCAGGAAGCAAGCCTGAGTTGATGCTTGCAATGGCTCTTCAAATGCCAATTTACCAGGAGGCTCCAAACGGTCGCCTATTCCCTGTTAAGTTCGACGTCAGAAGGATTGTCGAGTATCAGGAGCCGGATAAGGCCTTGACTGTCGGAGAGGTTATGGAGAAACTGCAGGATTTCGCGCCGGACACTCCCATGGTGATGAGTGCAGACTTTATGCTGGGCGAACCTTTTGTGCAAAGCTTCGACCGTCAGATTCACGGGCCAATCTATGAAGTAAGGGCGAATGATGATCTGAGAGTAAACTGTGGAATGACTGCAGTATTAGATGCATACATGAATTGCACCATTAACTTTGATTGAGTTATGAAAATACCCCCCCCACTATATGTAGTTACAGGTCTATGGCACGGTCAGCGCCGCGAAGCCATCAGCCTGCCATGCAGCCGTCTGAAGGCTGTGGAGTTGAGAGACTGGACGCGCAGAACGTTCCAGAACATCAACGTGTATGTGGATATTCAGATAAGGGAGGTAGTAAGGATTTGAACGGATAAACCGTGTATTTTACATCCTGCCTGACAATCACTATATTTGCAACCGCAAGTAAGACCGAAGAGTTATGATAGACCAAAAGTACATTGACATGATCATCGACCGCGTAGACCTCGAGAAGGTTGTCTCGGGCTACGTTGGTGAGATGAAGCGCAAGGGACACCGCTCATGGGCGTGCTGTCCATTCCATCAGGAGAAAACTCCATCGTTCTGTGTTGACACCGCCAAGAACCTGTGGCACTGCTACGGCTCGTGCCAGGAGGGCGGAACTGTCATCAAGTTCATCGAGAAGATCGAGAACCTGCCTTTCCCGCTGGCGGTAAAGAAGCTGCTGAAGGATGAACTACATATTGACCTTCAGGATGCCGATATACAGTCAACGCCTGAAGAGGAAGCCAGGCACAAGAAACTGGAGTCCATGCGCATCATCAATGATTATCTTTCCCAATGGTTCTATCATCAGCTGTGGCAGAATGACCCTGCGGCAAAGGCGGCAAAAGACTACATGCTGGGCAGATGGGATGAAGAGTACTGCAAGGAAATGCGCATCGGCTTCGCCCCTGAGGACGGCAGGAAGGTCATCGAGTACTGCGAGAAGAAAGGCCTGAACTTCGACTTGCTGCAGGAGATGGGTATCCTGAAGATGAGCGAGAAATCACATCAGCTGTATTGCGTCTATCGTAACCGCCTGATGATTCCCATCCGCGACCGCTACTCGAACATCATAGGCTTCACCGCCCGAACCATGGACGGGGAGGATGACCGCAAATACATCAACTCCAGCGAGAGTGACCTTTATAAAAAGAGCCAATCCATCTTCGGCATCGAGCAGGCCATGACAGCGGCCAGACGTCAGGAAAAGATGTTCCTGGTCGAGGGAGGCCCCGACGTCATGAAGCTGCAGTCCGTCGGAATCCTCAATACCATTGCTTCACTGGGTGGCGCATGGACGAAGGATCAGTTCCTGCTATTGCGTGACTACCGCATGCAGAACATCACGCTGTGCTTCATTCCGGACAGTGACATCCCCAAGGCAGGTGAGAAGTTGGGCGCAGGCTTCAAGAACGTTTTGAAGAATGGTGCACTGGCCATGGAATGCGGCTTTACCGTCAGCGTCCGCGAGATTCCTAATGATCTGGAAGCAGAGCATCCAAAGAAGGTGGATCCTGATGAATACATCAACCGTGACACCGACCTCGCCGGTCTCACAGAAAAGGAGTTCCTGCTGTGGTACGTGGAAAAGTCCCTCGATAAGGAGGCCACGACGGAAGACCGGCAGAAAGTCATCAACAGCGTGTGCGACTTGCTGGTGTGCATCAAGGATGAAGACCTACAGGAAACCTATCTGTCGAAGCTCGCACACTACGATGGTACCAAGCAGCTGTGGCGCAACGCCTTCAACTCAGCCAAGCGACGCAAGCAGGAGAAACTGTCGAGCAAAAACAAGCGTGGCGATATCGATATGCTCAGACAGTTCGGCTTCATCGAGAAGCACAACTGTTATTTCGGTACCACAAAGGATGGTGATGAAACCCAGTGGTCGAACTTCTCTCTGAAGCCCCTCTTCCACATCAAAGATGACCTAAGGCCTGTGCGTCTGTTTGAGATTAACAACAATGAGGAAGAGGACAAAGCGGAGATCATCGAGTTAGACATGGAAGTGCTTACATCCTCGAAGTCACTGAGAAAGAAACTGCTGGGTATCGGTAACTATATATGGATGGCCAGTGACCAGGAACTGATCAAGCTGCAGTCCTATCTGGCGAAAGTGACTGAGACTGCCGTAGAGATCAAGCAGCTGGGATGGCAGAAGGAAGGCTTCTATGCTTTTTCCAACGGCGCACTGGAAGATTCAGACTGGCACGATATAGATAAGATGGGTATTGTGCGCCTGAAAGCCGGTAAGTTCTACCTTCCTGCACTGTCGCAGCTCTACAAAACTTCCAAGGAACTTTATGTAAACGAGCGCAAGTTCCAGCTCACACGCTACTCCAATATTTCCCTGAATGAATACTTCACGAAGATCTGCCGTGTGTTCGGCCCCAATGCCAAGGTGGCTTTGACATTCTACATGGCCTCACTCTTCGCGGACATCATTCGCCAGCGCAGCGTGAAGATTCCGCTGCTGAACCTCTTCGGCCCTCCTGGATCAGGTAAGACCGAACTGGCGCAGACGCTCATGTCATTCTTCCAGATTGATTATGAGGCACCGAATATCGAGTCATCCATCCCGTCGCTGGCCGACGCCGTGGCCTCCGTCAGCAATGCCCTGGTGCATCTCGACGAATACAAGAACGGCATCGATATCAAGAAACTGCAGTTCCTGAAAGATATCTGGGGAGGTGTAGGCCGTATGCGCATGAACATGGATAAGGATAAGAAGCGTGAGCAGGCCCGTGTGGACTCGGCTGTAATCATCACCGGTCAGGAGATGCCGACGGCAGACCCCGCACTGTTTACCAGGCTTATCTATCTGACATACGATAAGCACTCCTTCAGTGAGCAGGAACGGCAGGAGTTTGCCGATCTGCAGCACTGGCGTATGCTGGGAGCCTCTCACATCACCATCGAGATCCTGAAGCACCGCGATAAGTTCGAGGCCTCTTTCGGTAATGCCTGGCGCAAGGCAGAGGCAGACGTGAAGTATGCCCTGCGTGGTGAAGGTGCCATCGTTGACCGAATACAAGGCAACTGGACGGTGCTGCTGGCCACCTACATAGCACTGGAGGATGTGCTGCAGTTGCCTTACTCCTACGATGACCTGCTGAAGCTATCGACGCAGGGCATCCTCCGACAGAATGAGATGTCGGCCAGCGTCGATGAGGTGGCTGGATTCTGGAACATCATCAGCTCTGCCATACAGAAGGGCATCCTGATGAAGGACCAGGACTACAAGATAAGATACAAGCGGAAGCTTCGTACTTCGAAGCAGAAGGATGAGATGGACTTCGAGAAGAACATCCCAATCCTGATGATCCGAAAAAGCGTCATGCTTTCCACCTACCGCGAACAAGGCCGCCGTATGGATGAACAGATACTTCCGCAAGAGTCCATGCTTCACTATCTGGAGATTACGCCGGAGTACTACGGCTATACCACCTCTCCTGAGCGTTTCAAGAAGTTCAATGCCAACGGTATGGCAGAGAGGGAAGAGATAACAGATGAGAAGGGAAACACTGCAGGCTTCCGCACTGTCTGGAGCCAAGACCGGCCCATGTGTTTCAACTACGAACTGGTGAGCCAGAAATACGGCATCATCCTCGACACCTATACAGGTGGTGAGAATGATACGCCACCCCGTCCGGAGCCGGAACAGGGAGAACTTTTCAGAGAGAGTGACGAAGATGCACCATATTAGTCAATTACTCATAGGTCTATTTGTTTTAGGTTGGGGTGGCTGTCGTGAGGCAGCCACCTTTTTCGTGCGCTGTGCGGGCGCGCAGTAGGCTCTATCTGCCTTTAAAAATGCTTTTGAGAAGTGAAAACATATATGTTACATTTGTAGCAACGTGTAGCAACTTTGTAAACGCTTGATTCTCAGTGCGAAAATGGATGTAGCAAAGACGTAAAATTTGTAGCAACGATGTAGCAATTTGTAGCAACGGACTATTTTCTATTATATTTTGTAGCATTGTAGCAGCAAAAATGTAGCTTTCTACAAATATGCTACAAACGTAACTCGTTGATTATAAGCATATATGCTTTTTGCATCTCGTTGCTACATGTTGCTACACATAATGTCCTCGTGTGCGCGAGATTTTTCCGATTAAAAACGGAAAATTAGAAAATTATTACTATCTTTGCACCCAAAACCTGATGAATATGAGTAAATTCGTTGTTTATCTAAAACTGCAACCTTTCGTTGCGCAGTGGCTTCACCACCACTACGGGAACCCAGTTCACTTCCAGCCGCAGTCGGTTGAGAACTCCACCATCCTTCAGTTCACAAGGAAACTTCCAGAAGGTCGTCTGCCGGACACAGCAGCCGAAGGTCTTACCGCCGTATGCATCCCTGACAATGAAAAGAAGGATCCTTCCATTTATAACTATCTTGGACCAAAAGGCAAAGAAGCTGTGGTGGACTGTATTGAGCGGACGTTCAAGCTGATGATGTGGAACGAGCTCAATGATATGTCCGATGTCGGGTGTTCTGTACTATCTGCCATTGATGCCTGGTGTGAAATGCACGGCATCGATATCGAGTACGACCGTACCATCCTGATGAGATATAACAGGCTTAGAAATTCATATGTCAAAAAGGGGATAGACCTGCGTCGCAGAAGACGGAACCTTGATAAGTCCTTTAACAAAAAATAACGCAAAAAATCATCACCATGAGATACCCTGTATTTTTACTGGGCGTTAAAGACCGTGAAAGGCGTTAAAGGCCGTTACTGTGCGTTAAACCCCGTTACAACCCGTTAAACTCCGATAATAGATGAAAAAGATTCAAATCATTACCGCCATCGACCGGATTCCGGTCACCAGTCTTGTGGGAATGTCATGTGTCTCTAAGACTGGAGTGAAACTTCCGTATGGAATCAACTGGCAACCACTTGCCATCAAGCCGCATGCGCAGCTTTCCATTAGTGACAAAGTGGAAGATAAGAACACCGTATGGACTGTCAAACTCGTTTTCAAAACCTGTGAAGAGTTCGGCGACCGTGGACGCTGGGCATACCGCTGCAAGCTAGTGGATGGTAGCTACCGACTGATAGGGACCGATGAAAGACCCTATCCTGTTGCATCGGTACTGGAGAATATGCCAGAGAATGTGACCGATAATCAGCTCAATGAGGTCACTGTAAACTGGCAATCAGCCCATTTTATCCCATATATCATAGAATAATAGGTATTTTTTTATTGAAATTCCATTGTCTACCTTTGCCGTAGAATTTGCAAAAGTAGACAATGGAATATCAATTTATCATTTCCGGAGAAATCGGTGTTGCCTTCGACTGGTGGACTGGCCAGCGTGGTACCACCGCTAATCAGGTTAAGAACTTCCTCGATGGTCACAAGGATGAGGACGTTCATATTGCAGTCTGCTCTCCCGGCGGATACGTCGATGCAGGCCTGCAGATGTACCAGTTCATCAAGGATCATGGTAAAGTTCACTGCCATATCCTCGGTATGACGGCCAGCGCTGCCACCATCCTCACCATGGGTGCCAAGGAGGTGGATATGGTTGACGGCTCACTGATGATGATTCACAACGCTTCTACGAAAGCTGTTGTCTGGCAGTTGGCAAACAAGGAGCAGCTTGACCAGATTATTGCTCAGTTCCAGAAAGATCGTAAGGATCTGGACACCATCGACCGCGTCATTGCATCGCTTTACTCAAAGCGAAGTGGTAAGACACTTGATGAGTGCCAGGATAAGATGACGGCCGCCAATTGGCTGTCACCTCAGGATGCTCTAGACTTCGGACTGATTGACCGCATTGTAGATGATGAGGACGTGAAAAAGAAGTCGAACCGCTTACGCACAACTTTTACTAATTCCATATTCAAGGATTTCGGTCTTCCTTCCCTGCCTGCGGACACGACGGATGGTTTATCTGCCGTCGTGGACCAGGAAGGTAATCCAGCTGAAGGTTTCATGCAGAAGGCGACTGCGTGGATGCAGAAGCGATTTCCTAAACTTTTCGCCGATGAGAGTATAAACCCAATGACAAAGAAAGTTTTAGCTTGCCTGTGCGCCTTGCTGGCTGTACAGGACTTCGAGGTGACGGACGGTAAGATTACGATCACCGAGGAGGATGCGGACAAGGTTGAGGGTCAGTTGGATAAGCTGGGAAAGGATCTGAAGGCAGCTAAGGATGCTGAAAAAGCAGCCAAAGATGCTCAGGCAGACCTCCAGACGAAGCTCGACAAAGCTCTGCAGGACGTGAACGATCGCGACACGCAGATTGCCAACCTCAAAAAGGCCGCAGGGGCAGAGGACGAAGTCCCTGCCGGAGAGAAAGTAGACGAAGGTGCCGGTGAGATCACCGCACAGTCAATGTTGAACGAAATTAAAGACCTCTGATTATGCCAAATGCTAAAGTTGTAATCCAGGAGCCGGAGGTAACCTTTGAGGAACTGGCTGAGAGTGCCCGTAAGCTGCGCAAGCCGCTGCTTCAAATCCCGGTCATGCGTGCCGAGAAAGCACTAAAGTTTATGACGCCCCGTGTGGGCATCCGTGTTGCAGAAACCGTCGGCACGCTCGATGGTGACATGCAGTTCGGACCTTACGATGAAGATCGTGAGGATAACAGCGACGTGAAGATCACGCCGCGTACATTGTTCACCTATCTGGGCAGTGTCGTGAAGAATTTCAAACCCAACGCCATCGTGAAGAGTATCTGGGGTCCCTCAGTACTGCATGGTGAGGGTATGAAGAATACCGAACTGGCACGCATGGTATTGACCATGCTTACCCGCAAGATGGGTGACCACCTCTATCGTGAGCTGTTCAAGGCCCAGCGTAATGCCAGTGGCACTACCACGCATGACCTCTTCAACGGCTTTGACACCATCGCCAAGACCGAGATGACCGCCATCGAGGCAAACGTGGCTCAGGGCATCGAGGCAAAGCCCGCTGCCATCACTGAGGCATTGGGTAACCTGAAGGTCATCGAGGCTATCACCAAGAACAATGCCTATGATGTGCTTCGCGCCATCTGTAAGGCTGCCAATGAATTCCTGCGTGATGAAGAGGAACTGCTTCTCTTCTGTCCTGAGCATGTCGTTTGGGACTACGAGGAGGACTATAAGACAACCACTGGCGGTACTGCCTATAATACGCAGTTCCACAAGTATGTCATCGAGGGCTTCGAGAATGTTACCTTCGTTCCGCTGTCATGTAAGAACGGCTCACCGTTCCTGCAGCTGACCACCAAGCGCAATATGCTCTATGGTGTCGACCAGATCTCTGATAAGGAGAATGTCGAGGTGGCACGCTTCAAGGCATTCGTGCTCCAGTTCATCGCTACGATGTTCTTCGGCGTTCAGTACGAGAGCATCGATAAGGAACGTATCCTCTTCGCTACCATCGATGGCACTACCGCCATCTGATGAATAAGGTATCAGGGGTTGGCGGCTGTCTGACCTGAAAGGCCCGGTGCCGCCGCCCCACTTTCATTCACATCAAAAAACGAAAGAAAATGCCACAAGATTGTTCAAACGAGAAGACCTTGCTGCAGGATGTCAAGTTCTGCCAGGGCAAGAAATCGCTTCCTGGTACAAAGAAGCGTGTATATCTGGCAGACATCCGTGATATCGTGAAGTTCCCGAAGTTGGCAGACCGCTCAGCAAATGGTACTAAGCTCTCGGATGTCGCAACATATCCCGCCACTATCGCGTCCGGCAACTCCAATGTTGCCAACAACTTCGTGATGGCTGAGGGAAAGTTCTTTATTCAGGTGGACATTATTAACAATAATGGTCAACTGACCTGTGAACCTCAGGGCACCTTCGGTTCGAAGACCTACAAGAATACCTATAAGGGTAATGCTCCTGGCACTGAGGAAGAAGTCACAGGCTTGATTGCCGAGGTGCTCAATGCAGAGATTATTGCTGTGGTTCCTACCCGCACCGGTAAGTTCCGCGTTGTCGGTTCTGACGAGTTCCCTGCAGAGGTGAATCCCAGCCAGGACACTGGTCAGGCTGCCACTGACACCAACCAGACGGCTCTCGAGATTGTTGCCGATGATGAGATGCCCGCTCCTTTCTATTTTGGAAAGCTTCCTGTATCAGATGGTGAGTTGGACTGCACCACAGGTGAAGTCACCGAAACTCCTGGGGAATAAGGGTATGCCCATTTTTAAGGTTAGGGATAATGTAAAATGATGGGGGCGGAATGGGCGTACAGCCTCATTCCGCCTTTTTAATTCAGTTAATTATGAACGGAATAGACAAACTTTTTCGAGCCAGAATTGAAGAATGGCTCTCAAAGAAAAAGCACTCTGAGGCCGATTTGGCCAACGGTGCAATGATGGTGCTGCAGTGCAACCGCAACCGCGCCATGTACAACACCATGATGCGAAAGCCTTCTCACTATGAGGAGAAAATGGTCTATGAACTGAAAAAGCACCTGGCTTATCTTCAGAATGATATGAACCTCGATGACGTGAAACAGCAGGAAAAGAAAATCCTCCCCGTTATCGAAAAAGTTCTCAACGTGGAGCTGACAGAGGAGCATCCTTTGCCAAGCCCGGCACTATCCTCTGAAGAGCCTTACGAACAGACGGATGCCATCGTAGCTCGTGGCAAGCGTACCGACCATGACACATTGCCTGAGGCTATACGTGCCATCTGGGAAAAGAACGCTGAGCGCTATAAGAAGATCAAACAGGCGCATGAGACCTGTAAGACCCTCACAGCAGCCTGCGATCGCTATGAGTTCACATCGGCAATTGCCGAACTGTGGGATGCCTATAAGAAGGACTTCGACACCTACGACCACTACGTGCTCGTTGACGTAAACGAGGAAGCAGGGACTCAGACTCCTGATACCGAAGAAGTGCAGTTGTCTGCAGAGGATGTGAAGGCCATCAATGCCGCACGCCCTTATATCTCCAAGAACCTTCCAAAATTGATCGCCCTCGTGGCAGCCGCCAAGCAGGAAGGATTCACTGAGGCTCAGGCTCAGAAACTGGAGAGTTGGCGCGACCGCATACAGCAGCGCGTCGACGTGCTGATCCGCACGAAGCAGGTTATCAAGGATGAACTTCGCCAGCAGCTGACGGAGGCAGACATCAAACTCGAGATTTCTGATTCAGATGGGCAGGGGCAGGAACATAGCGACGATACTCCAGCCACTGAATAAGTGCGCCTTTCAGTGCTATCTCGGTACTGGACTTCATACGCTCGGTCTCTTGAACTGGATTCTTCAGCAGACCGGGCGTGCTGATGTTTATGTCAGCACCTTCAGCACCAGCGAGGCTTTCCTGAATGGTTTCTTCAACCTACGTAAGAAGAAACTCATAGGGCATAGCGTCCTGTTGGCCGACCTGAAAGCATCAAAGAAGACTGTACAGCTATACCGGCTGATGCAGTCGTGCTTTGATACCGTATATCTTGGGATGAACCACTCGAAAATTGTCCTCGTGCAGAATGATACACACCTGGTATCAGTCATTTCATCCCAAAACCAGACATACGGCGATCGTGCAGAATGCACCATGGTCACTACTGACCAAATGGCATTCTATGACCTCTACAGCGGATTACGCGATATCGTGGATAAGAATTCAATACAACTAAATGGGCTGTTCGATGAAATTAATAGAAAAAATAACGTACACGGAGGAATTGCTGCAGGATATAACCAGGTGCGCGAAAACATTAATGACCCCGTCGATGGTGTCTTTCCGTTTGGGTATTGATGAAGTGCAGCTTCATGACGATATCAACACCCTTGGGCATCCTGCCCGACGTGCCTACTACTCAGGACTGGAAGAGACCGATAAGGAACTGCGCCAGCAGCAGCTGGACCTGATGCGCGCCGGCAGTCCGTCAGCAATCGCTGACTGTCAGCAGCGCATCGAGCGCATCCTGAATGAAATAACTGTCTAAAAATATATACTATGCCACTGCCTACCAATCTCGACGATTATACAAAGTACATCGTTAAGAGTGATGAAGAACTCCTTCAGGAACGAGTGAGTCCAACCATCATCCAACGGCTTCGCCGCCTGCGTGGACTGTACGCCTACTGGCTCCAGTTCCCGGATAAGTTCGAACGCGATATCATGCAGCAGGATATGGCGCTCTTCAACGTTGGCAGGGCACAGGCTTACGATGACGTGCGCCTGGTGCAGATTATCCTAGGCAATATGCAGCAGGCTTCCCGCAACTTCATGCGGTGGAAGATCAACCAGGATCTGGAGCAGGATCTGAAGGCCGCACGCCGGTCACAAGACCATCGTGCTGTAGCCTCTATCGAGAAGGTACGTGTGCTGAATAACCGCACCGATAAGGAGGATGAGCCGGATACGAACTACGACCGCATCCCGCTCTTTGGTGTCGTGTTTACCAGCAATCCCGCATCGCTTAAGATTCCTGGCTATGACAATGAGGCCTCACTGCGTAAGGATATCGATACGATGAACAAGCGCTATAGCCGTGAGATAGAGAAAGAGAAGAATTATACGGATTACGAAGAGGTAGAAGAGGATGGAACTGCAGGAACCGATATTTGAGCAGTACCTGAACGATGGTCAGGCTTACATGCTGATGATGATGCCGCGCGACCTCGTGGCTGAGTGCGGACGTGGTTTCGGTAAGGGTCTTGTACAGGCAGGGCGTGGTCTTAAGTCTGCTCAGCTGATGGAAGGATCCTGCGGCGCTGGCGTCTGTCCGTCTGTGAAACGTGGCCTAACAAACATCGTTCCCTCATGGATGATACACTGGGAGAACTGGGGCCTACGACGTGACCGCCATTATACCGTAGGAAAAAAGCCATGGAAGGCCCTCGGCTGGAAGAAACCTATCTTCGAGCCTGCCAACTGGGAGAATACCATTGCGTTCTACAATGGCTCCATCATCAACCTGATCAGCCAGGACCGTAGCGGTACCAGCAACTCTCTGTCTCTCGACTACGTCATCCTGGACGAAGCAAAGCTTCTCGACTTCGAGCAGCTGAAGGATGAGACATTCCAGGCTAACCGTGGCAATCAGATGTACTTCGGCAAGTGCTATCTGCATCATGGTATGACTATCACCTCCGATACGGCCATGACCAAGAAAGGATCCTGGTACTTCCGCTATGAGGAGCAGATGGATCCGGCACTCGTGCGGGTCATCGAGGGGCTGGTGAATCATATCTGGGTACTGAAACAAAAGATGAAAAAGCACCCTGAACGTGCCATCTACTATGAACGGAAGATCAGGAAAGAGGAAGAGCAACTGAACTTTTTCCGCTCTAAATGCTTGCTCTACTGTAAATACTCCAGCATTACGAACCTCGCCGTATTGGGGGCTGAGTTCGTCAAGCGCATGAAGCGTGAGCTGCCACTGCTTACCTTCATGACGTCCATCATGTGCATCCGTGTGGGTATCTCCCTCGACGGTTTCTATGGCGGTATGCGCGAGTCGGTGAACCTCTATACGGCACCGAATAACTCCGTGCTCCAGCTGGAAGCCCTCAATAATGAAGGTGGCATCCCGAATGACTGTCGCACCGACGGCGATCTGAAGCCGGACCAGCCGATTATCATTGCCTTTGATGCGAACGCGCTCATCAACTGGCTCGTGTGCGGCCAGGTGGGCGATGATGGTAAACTCCGTGTCTTGAAATCGTTCTTTGTCAAGTACGACCGCAAACTGGAAGAGCTGTGTGAGGACTTCATGGCTTACTACTATTACCATCGCACCCACCGTGTCATCTTCTACTATGATTCTACGTTCCTCGGTCAAGAATATGCATCTTCTAAGGGCCAGAGCTTTGCGACGATCATCAAGAGTATGTTCCGTCGTCATCAGTGGGCCGTCCGGGAAAAATATATTGGCAAACCTTGGGATCATATCAAGAAAAACGAACTGATTAACCGTATGTTCCAGGGCCGCGCCCGTCATCAGGTGCTCATCAACCGTGACAACAACCCTGATTTGCTCATCTCCATTCAGTCTGCAGGCGTGCGTAACGGCAATAAGGACAAATCAGGTGAGAAACTTGCAGAAACCGAAGAAGACCGTCTGGAGGCTCGTACGGACGGTTCAGATGCTTTCGATACTCTGTGTATTGGTGTTGAAAGGTATCCTGTCGCCTGGGGTCATGGAAGTCAGGTGAATGAATATCCACATTGAACTTTCAACTTGACTATGATACTCTTCAATGGCATTCCTGTATCGGGAGTGCCGTTTTCTTTTTGTATAATAGGAATTTGCTCTGTACCTCATGGGCGGTCTTGCCGTTATTCTTACGTCTGTTCTGCATATCCCATATGAGGCTTTCTGCTGATTGAATATGAGGTTGCTGTTATTTGCTTGGTGGATTTCTTGTTTTGTTATATCTCCTTTATTATATTGTTGGACGTTCCTATGCAAACGACATCTACTCCGGCAAGGTCTATCATGCATGGGGCTGAAGCCGTGCGATGGTGTCGCATGTCTCATCAGATGCTTTTATCTCCAACTCTAGTCCATTACCTCACCGTTGACACTTGTTTAGTTGAACTCTATTGTCTGCTAACTGTCTGTGTTATACCTGTCTGAAAGTTGTCTTTGCCATTTATTTAGAACTCTCCACCTTGTGTGCTTGTACTTTTTCCTGTGCAAAGTTAGGCAAGCACGTGTCCGGCAAGTACTGTCGCCAAGGCTCCTATTTGCTGCACAAAAATCCAACACACTTTCCGCATTTTCTTCTTAACGCCAGGTAGTGGCTAAAGAAAACGTGGTTTTTCAGATTTTTCCTTGAAATTCCTTGCCTTTAAGACACTATCACTTTTGCCTTTTAATCGCACGTAAAAATTACAAAAGCCCCCAAGGCTTCAAGTTTAATCCTAAAAAATAACAAATATGACAACTTCAATTCAGACATCGGTTTTTAACACCCAGACTATCAGCAGACATAAGAGATCATCTATCTATACAGTGGTAGTCAACGGAGAGGATGGTAACTATAAAGAGTTCGAGATAGAAGCATCCTCAGAGCCTGAAGCTCGCCAAAAAGCAGACTCCATCGCCATGAGTTGCATGATTGACGTTACCTACGTAGAAGTCTACAAAAACGCATAGAAACTATTTGTCTAACAAAAAAATATAGGAGAAAACAATTATGACTACACAGAATTCCACCAAGCAGATTACAGCTAAGCTCGTTAAGTCTAACGCATCTGAAAACCTCGTATGGGAAATCGCAATTACCAACAGCCGGAGTAAGAAACGCTATTGCAAGACTGCCCGTAAGGCACTGAGCTGCATCTTCTTCATCAAGAAAGAGAAGAACGTCACTATCGAGTACGAAACGCTACGTCATCTGAAGAATATCATAGCCAAGCAGAGACGTGCCAACGCTGATAACGAGAACCTTTCATCAGAAGCCCAGTAACATGGGCTTCTTTTGTTTCACATCACAGAGTACAATTATGAAAGCTATTCAACTGAATCTTTTCAAGCCCTCCAGCCAGCTGGATTTCTACTGCGAAGATGGCTACTTCAAAGCCTATGACGAAGATGCACGTATAGCATCCGAAATTTGCGGCATAGGCCTCGATCCCTATCAAAAGCGTGATGTTCTCACTTTGTCGCTCATTCGCCAGGCTGACATATATCTTCCTCGCCTGGTTCGAGCCGGTTACAAAATCAAAATGATAGGCATATGATTAAGTTCGCTCTTCTCGACTACTTGCCCCAAAGGATGCTGCATCGTTCATCCTTTGAACAGCAGCTGGCCGACCACATGATCCTTGGATTCAAGGATGGCCGAAACGTCTATACCCGATGGGCTGCAAAGCTTTTCGCTCGTGCTCTGTCAGCAATGGATTTATCGGATACGGTCATCGTCTGTGTGCCGGCCAGTACACGATATTCGAATGTCAGACGCTGGAAACGGTTCTCTGACATCCTCTGCCGATTGACGGGTGCAATAGACGGCTTCGACCGCATACAGGTTAGCGGTAGTCGGAAGCGGGCACATATCACTGGTGACTATGAGCTGGCGACGAATATCAAGCACTATGTGCATATCGATGCCGAATACTTCCGTGGCCGTAAAGTCCTGGTCATCGATGATATCTACACCACAGGGCAGTCGTCGGCTGCTTTCATAGCAGCTATGGAAGCAGCTGGTGCAACTGTCACCATGGCTATGTTCCTCGCTAAGACAAAAAGGTTCAGGGTCTGAGAAAGTCCGCATCTCGGACCCTGTGTAAAATAGGTATCGCGCCTATCGTACCCCGCCCACCCTGGGCCGTGCGCTTTGCTTATGCCCGGTGAACGATAGGCGCGATGGGGCGAAGCCCCGTTTTTCTTATGGCCCACCCTCATTCCCCTGCGCACCTGAACGTTCAAAATTCGACACTGTCAGATGAACAGACAGAGTCATTCACGTTCCCCATACAGGACGCGCACACTGCCACCACGCTCCTGCTGCCAGTACCATTGTTCCGCTCCGTTGCGCATGAGATGCCGAGAGAGCCTTGGCGGCTGATATGTGGTGGTTCGCATCGAAGAGAGCATGACATGACATCACGCACACATCGATGACGTGCCAGGGCACCACCGCCACGTCTCAGCCAGGCACACCCGGCATCTGATGCTCCACTATGCTACACGTAGGTATTGGCTGCAGGAGCGGATGACATCGTGCCACCCTGTTTGTACGTCATGCGACGTATAGGTGCTTGCCTGTTCCCGCCACAAAAATGTGGCATTTTTATGTAATTTGGTTAAATGATATTAAAATTAATAACATTTTTCCTTGATTGTTTTGATATTTAAATTAATATCATTACCTTTGTATCGTGATAATCAATAAGAGAACAAAATGAAGTACAACGAACTTGAAAAGATGGTTAAGAAGGCTGGGTGCTACGACACAGGGGCACAACAGGCGGGCCACCCGCTATGGTACAGCCCTAAGACCGGAAAGACATTCCAAATGAGCAATCATGGAAGTGAAGAGGTGGCAAAGGGAACGTTAAATCAAATCCTAAAAAGGGCAGGGCTGAAATAAGCCCCGCCTCAATTAGGAACAAATTAAAGAAAGGGTAAGACAATGAGAAAGGTAAATGCAGTTATCGAGAGAGCAGGTGATGGTACGTACAGCATCTACAGCGATGCTGAAGACTTGGACTATCTGGTGACAGGCACAGGTAAGACTGTGGATGAAGCAAAGCGTATATTTGAAGGGGGCTATGAGGACATGCGCCGCTACTATGCCAAAGAGGGCAAGCCTTTTACCGAGGTGGAGATGGTGTACAAATACGACATGGCTTCATTCTTGGCCTACTATTCCAAGGTCATATCGTTGGCTGGTCTGTCACGTCTCACTGGCATCAACCAGCAGCAGTTGAGCCACTACGTGACAGGACGCCGCAATCCTTCTCCCAAGACCATAGCCAAAGTGGAGAATGCCATTCACCTCTTTGCTCAGGACTTAGCTTCTGTGCACTTCGCCTGATTATCACACCTTCAAGCTCGTAAGCACAGAGCACGCCCCGACCTCATGCAGGCCGGGGCTTTTCGTGTCTCATGGTGCGCCACGACCGCGGATATGGTCGGGCTGACGTGTTCGGCAGCGACACAAGGCGGCAATTGCTACAAGTAAAAAGTCCTTACATATACCGCTTGATAAAAGGGGGCAATTGCCTCGGGAGCGTAGGGCGGTGGGGGCTGCTGAGCCAGCAGTGGGGCGCTCTTTTCGCGCCCCACGCCCCGGAAATGCCGATAAATAGGGACTTTTATCGTCTGCGACCGTGGAATATTTGCCAAAAACGACCCAAATTGCCACTCGTGGAGATGTCAATTCGGGGCCCAGAGCGGAAAAACGGGTTCACTTGCCTCTCGCCCATGGGCGATTGCCTCCCGTTTTGAGTGAAAAATGAAAAAGTCTGCAGACTGTGCATTTGTTTCGAAAAAAATGCTTACCTTTGCGCCATGTTATTATTACGAGATTCTCCATTGCAGGGTGGCTGTCCAAAATGTGGACGCCCTCTATCGCCAATCACAGGCCGATGTAGTCATTGTGGGTGGATTGACGGATTGAATGTAGCCGATTATATCACTAAAGGTAATTTATATGGGTAATAACAATGATTTTATCTTTTTCAATCATTTGAAAAGTCTTATAAAAGAGGATGGCTGCATTTGGCATGATTCAGGTGAAGGATTCCTTTGGACTGAAAAGCTTAGTCCGTCTAAGGTTATAGTGTGGTTTTATTATCTGCACGCTGATGAAATAAAAATCATCATTGGCGTAAACGGTTTCCAAAAAGGTGCTATCTCCTTGGATGAAATCCACTTAATGAGGCTTTACAAGGCAATAGGTGGGAAAGGGGATGTAGTCTCGGATATCACAAAGGACGAATGGAAATCAATGATGTCATACCTATATAATGAAACAGAGGAAGCAATGATAATGTCAAAAAAGGCATGATGATGCTTTTCTCTCAGAAAATTTGTTTATCTTTGCAGCCGTTTATTAATTTCAAGTAATATGAAAAAGGTATTTATAGTTATGATTCTGGCACTACTGGCTGCCAACGTGAATGCACAGAATGCTTATTTAGTATCAGAAGAAAAACTTTCTGGTGAATGGAAATTAGACTGGTATGCTGGTGATTGGGAAAACTCTACTTGGGGTGTTCCCCAAAAGATAGGTTTAAACAATGGTAAACAAAGCTATTATGATGGTAATAAAAGTCAGTATGTGGCAGGATGGTTTATTAGCAATTATAATAAATTGCATTTAGTTCACGATAGAGATTACGACGGATATACAGGTATTTCTTTTTCAGACTTTATCATAGTAAACTATTCTGAAGAAACTATGACGTTAAAGACGTATGATGGAAAAGGATTAGTTCAACTAAAAAGAGTAGATACATCTAATGTGGATGCCACACAAGTTCAACGGAAAAAAGATTCAAAGAAATACAACCTTCAGGGCGTGAAAGTTGATGATCCTGAAGGAATTTATATTCAAAACGGACAAAAATTCATCGCTAAATAAAGATTTTCCCGAAATTTCTTGGAAGTTTCGGGATTTTTGTCTATCTTTGCCATCGCTAAACATCATAGAGCGGTTTGCTCCGGGGGCGGTGAAAGACGCCCGAGTAACAACTCAGGGCATTTTTTTATGCTCATACTTCCGAGACCTGCCAAAGGTCTCATTAGGCCATAGGAGGCTGCACCCCAGTAGATATAAGTCCTCGGACAAAGTCTATGATGTTTAGCGACAGGGACTGCAGTCTCTTTCTGTTTGTCCCTGTCCCTTGAGGAAGGCGCTCCTCGCCGTGAGGCAGGAGGGATATAAGAGAGAAGTCCGAAAGGATCCACGTTCGAAAAGTTGGCCCGCCTTCCTCTCCAAGGGGAGAGTGTTCTAGCCGTGAGGCAGAACGGGATAGAGTGCCGCATCCGCAAGGATGTACGTCATGGAAGCGTGGGAGCTCTCCCCTTTACAGACGAAACAACAAACCGCACAGGGCGGTTCCCTGTATAGCTAAACATCATAGCAATTATGCAAAATTCAATCCAACTCAGGCAGGCTCAGCCTACGATGCTCCAGCAGCTGGAGACATTCGTAAAGAGCATGCGGCAGAAGTTCGACCAGAAGATCTCTGATAGCGAACTCTGTCAGGTACTTGGCATCACGCCGTGGCACTTCTCTCTTCAGGGCCTTGCATATACTGCAGCCCTCTTCCTGGTTCTCTTGGTAGTATGTGGTGTGGCCGAATGGCTTGATGGGGTTAGGCTATGAATAAGATGACGCTTACCCCTGAGCTGACGGAAGCCCTGTGTGGCTTCTGTGGTGACGTGGCCACGATGGAAAACAACGTGGACCTGATTGACTGCATCGAGGAACATTACATCGATGACGAATCCGAGGAACCTGCCAAGGTTCTTGACACTCTCAAGTCGCTTCGCAATCTGAAGCGTGATATGATGAAGATATTGAAGGCAATGAGAAAAGCAGAAGGAGTATGAAAGAGATGAGTGATAAGATGAAGGAACGCATAGCCAAATGGCTGGAGTCGCTCGATGAGGAGGAAAAGAACCAGGTGGAGCTGCTTGATGCCTACTTCACGTTCCGTACGAACATGCCTGGTGAGGATCCTGGCTTCGGCAAGGCCTCTGAGGAACCGAAGACTACGGAGGAGATTATGGATGACCTCACTCCGATGATGAATATCAGTAAGGATGTGGTGGCTGGGTATATGCGTTCCCACGAATACGGCTTTACCACTCTGTCCGATGGTTCTGTCAGGTGGGCCATCTGGCGATATCTGGACGTAACCGTTCTGACGTGAATATACTGCGGTTCTACCCCTAGAACTATAGGTGAGCATTTGTATAATCAACATTGTACGGGAGGGATGCGTCGTGAGGATGTGTCCCTCCCTTTGTATTTTTATCTTTAAGGTAGGGTTGCTACCTTTGCGGAAAAGAATAAAACGCAATGGAAGCAGTCAGTCTGACATCATTCAATTCTATATATTTCACGTCGGATGTTCCTGACGTGATAGTTAGTGTGCCATCCGGTGCCGTCAAGTCACGAGTGGTCATGTCATGCGATGGCAATGACTTCTTTGATGAAGTTCTCTGGCCAATCAATGGCGCTATCACGTTTCAGGATCTTGGCCAACTGATGGAGCCGCTGGCGCAGGCAAGCCTCAGGGTATCCCTTGCTATTAGAGCCCAGGCACTCGATGCCAATGACGGGTCGGTAGGTTCGCCAGTGTCGTCAACTTCCACGATTCTGTTCTCACGCGCCGATGTGGGAATCTCGGCAGCGGAGTTCTATACGAACAACTACCTCTCCATCCTGCAGGGTGATAAGGTTACAGCTCATGGCCGTCTGGAATACCTTTGGTATTATGGACAGGATGAAGCCACCGTGTCTGCTATCTATGACGATGGCACCTCTCGGTCGTTTACCGCCCTGAGAAGTGGGGGAACATCTGTCTATTCCCAACTCGACGTCAGCCCTGACTACTACGAAGTGGAGGGCAAGCAGCTGGTAGCATACACGGTGACGGCAGGTAGCAGGGTGCAACGCTTCGTTATGGACTTGAACCAACCAGACTGTGCACCGATACTGGAGTTTTACAACTCCTTTGGTGTGTGGGAGCTTATATACTGTACCGGTACCCACAAGGTGAGTCCTGACTATAAGCGTTCATCAGCACGCATCGGTGGCAAATTGCGGAACTATAAGATTGAGGAAACACGTACGTTCAAGGCAGATACAGGCATATTGACCACTGCTATGGCCAACTGGGCTGATGACCTGTTCCGCTCTGATAAGGTTTATGTAGTCAATGTGGTGAATGGCCAGATTACCAGCAGGGATGGAGGTAAGGAGATTGTGCTTTCTGATTCTAAGTCAGAGAGAACAAATGACGATGACGACATGCCACGCTTTACCTTCTCGTACCAGTATGCGCAGCGCATCCATAATGTGGTGCAGATGAACCGCGTCGGACGTATTTTCGACAACACGTTTGACCATACCTTCAACTAATATGAAAGAGGCCTTACATATCAACGACGTGCTAAAGCAGCTGGATAAGGCTGGGAAAGAGCGGAAAAAAGTCAACGTCAGGGCATGGAAAAAGGACGGCAACGAGGTTGACTATATCGGCTGGTTACCACTCACCGGCCACTGGCGGGGTGGCATCCATCGCCTGATGAACCCTGTAAACGGGGATGTGAGAGCCGTCATCGACGTGCTGATTTATGAGTTTAACGGACATACAGTATATCTATGAATGAAGAGAACAAACAAGAGCTGGTGCCTATAGGGCGCCGACCGGGTTGGACACGCTACGGCGTTGCCCCTGCAGGCGTGGTAGATATCGCTGAAGAGGGCAGTCCTGCCACCAAGTACCAGGAGAGCCGCGTCATTGTACAGAATTTCGATGAGAAACTGACAACCAACCCCATCACTATAGGTGGTGTCAAATATGAATATGTCCCGTATGGGGATGATGATCAGTTGCCATTCGAGGTGATGGAACGTATCGGTGAGAACATGGTGACATCACAGTGTCAGCTGTTCAATGTGCAGGCCTGCTACGGTCAAGGCGTGCGCTTCATAGACCGTGACACGCGCGAGGATACTCAGGATGCCGCCATACGCGACTTCTGCCTCAGAAATTCGCTGCACGAAATGTTCCTGGAGCAAGCTACGGACATGAAGTTCTTCTTTACTACTATTACGAAGATCATCCTATGCCGTGACCACAGCAAGATTGTGAAGGTGCGCCATAAGGAGATGTGCTACTGCCGCTTTGCCCGTCTGGCAGGTAAGAAACGCTTCGAATATGTATTGTATGGTGACTGGCGAGAGAGTGCTCCAGACCCAAACAACATCGAGGTGCTGCCATTGCTCGACTTCTGCGACCCCTTGGGTGACCTGATGGTACGCATGGGCAAAGAGAACGATCCCATGACAGGTGAGAAGCGCAGGGCACCGAAGGACGGTAAGGACTGCGAGTTTGCCATTGTATGCCGCATGGCTACACCTGGCCGTCAGGTTTATTCCAGACCCTACTATTTCTCGGCTTTCCGCGACTCGTGGTTTGATATCTATGAGCTGATTGGCATCGGCAAGCGGTTCATGATCCAGAATACATCAGCGCCACGCTTACAGATCGAAGTGCATGATGATTATTGGGATATTGTCTGCGACAATGATGGCATCACAGATGAAGCCGAACGCAAGGCACGCATCAAGGAGGAAAAAAATCGTATCATCGATTTTGTCTGCGGTCCGAAGAATGCAGGTAAGGCACTCATCAGCGGCTACTATGTTGATCCCACAGGTAAGGAGCACCCCATGGTTCGCGTCATCAACCTGAACCAGGGAAAGAAAGAGGGCGGCGACTGGGCAGACGATATGCAGGAGGCAGCCAACACACTGTGCTTTGCTTTCGGTGTACATCCTAATTTAATTGGAGCCACACCAGGAAAGAGCCAGATGAACAATTCGGGCTCAGATAAGCGCGAGCTGTTCACCATGAAGCAGGCTCTTGAAAAGCCGTTCCACGACGTGATGATGAAGCCTTACCACGTCATCCTCCACTATAACGAATGGAGCGAGAAAGTGACTGTCGACGTACCCATGCTGATGCTCACCACCCTCGATGAGAATAAGGATGCAGAGAAGGTGACTACTGATGACGACTCCACAAGAAAACTGGAGAATATGAAGAGAATCCTGAATAACGGATATACCAATGATGAAATGATTGATTTAATTAAGAGCCTGATCTATGGAGATAACTAAGCAAGAATTTGAAGCGATCCTGAGTGTAGCGACGTCCTCCCATGTGGAGGTATATGAGAAGGTGGAGCCACATTTCGAGGCTTCATATGATGAATGCAAGGCTGACGTTCTCGGAGATGTGGGAACGTCAGCCGCTGAAGGAGAGAATAATGAAAAGCTGACTGTGGCCGTGAAGCAATGGGTGGCTATCCATGCTTTCCTCGACGTGTTCCGCCAGCTCGACCTGGTACTGACTCCAACCGGATTCGGCGTGGTCAGCTCCAATCAGATGGCGCCTGCCTCTAAACAGCGTGTGGACGCCCTGATAGGTCATCTTCGTGACAGTGCGCTGCGGGCGCATGGTGAACTTCTCTTCCGTCTGTGCCACGTAGAAGGATGGGGCGCAACAGACCAGGCTAAAGAGAATATCGATACGCTTTTCTACGACTTCAGGATGCTGCAGAAGTTGCAAGGCCCTGCGGCCTCGCATCTGGAATGGCAGGCTGCTCAGCGTCTCATCGGCGAGGCTGACGAAGCGCTACGCCTGAAACTGAGCAACCAGTATATGGATCATCTGCTGAATGCAGTACGCTGTGGCACGGTGACTGACGATGACAAACCTGTCATCTTCCAGTGCAAGCACATCATCAACCTCTGGATTGCCGGTGACCAGGAGGCCGTCAAGCTGAAGATGCGCCGACTGTTGAACATGCTCGATGCAGATCTGGCAAAATATACCATCTATAGAGATTACGGATACCCAGTAAACCATCATGAGAATTTCAAGAACACTCCGGACGCACCGGCCTACATTTTTGGCTGATGGCTCGATAGACCTCTACGCCCCGACTTCGTGGCGCAAGATGACTCAGACACAGCTTCGCTATGTTCTGATGCTACTGTCGATGTGGGAGAGTATGGAACGCGTGAAGACGTATATGCTCGTGCGTTTCGCCGGTATCCATATCAAAGGCTATGCGCAGCGCGTGACACGTGATCAACCGCAAAGCTACAGCTGCTGGTTCCGACCTGCATGGTGGAAGCCCCGCTGCTGGTTCACACTGGAAGCCTGGCAGGTGCAGAGTTTCATCCAGCAATTCGACTTCATCGATCCGTTCGACGGCATGGATGTGCGGCTGGAGCGCATTCACGGCTGTCGGGCGGTCGACGATATCCTGGACCATTATCCATTCGGTGACTACCTCATGGCGGAACAGTACTACCAGCTGGCAGTCAGCAGCAGGAAGCCGGAGATGATAGAGAAGCTGGCATGCTTCCTTTACGTCAAGACAAAGCGCCACGGTTTCCTGTGGCTGAAAAAGAAAGAGGTACATCCCAAGCGACTGTCACTCTCACCCGCTGAGCAGATGGGCACGCTGCGCTGGTTTGCCCATGTAAAGAGCGAGTTTGCAGAACGCTGGCCGTACTTTTTCAGAAAGGTGGATGCAGATATCGAGGAGATGGACATCGACCTGATGGGCGCCATGGACGCACAAATTCGCGCACTGACAGAGGGTGATATCACCAAGGAAGAAACCATCAAGGCCTTGCCCTGCTGGCGTGCTCTGACTGAGCTTAACGAAAAGGCCCGCGAGGCCAAGGAGTTTCACGAAAAATACGATAAGAAATGATATTCGACGCACTTCACTACTTTGAGACGCTGGCACAGCAGAATATCCTGTGCCGCAACAACGGCTTCAAGCCTGTCTTCTGCTCAGGCCCAGACAGCATCGAGGGTGTGATGCAGCAGTTCCAGAAGACGGCCAACTTCATAATGATCGATGACACCACCGACCAGAACCTGTACTCGGAAGGTGTCTCGTACTTCAAGCGCCGTGTCTATACGGTCTTCGTTCTGGCATCCTACAAGTGGGATGACATGGAAGACCGAGAAGATAAGCTGAACCTCTGCAGGGAGATATTCCAACAGTTCGTGCGTCGCATGATCTGGGACAGGGCAAGGCATGAGAATGAAGATGATGACATCACCTTCCTCAATGTTGAGAAGGTATATTCCAAGGAGTTCGGCCGCTACACCATGAGTGGTGTCACTGGTCTTTACTTCATGGTAGAGAACGATGAGCCGGAATCGATGGACTATGAGGATGAACAGCAGCTGGAGAGTGAATGGATAACGGAAGAGGAGGATGACTGATGGGAACATCGTATGAACGGCTTGGTGGGCGTGTCTCTGGCCATGGACGTCGTGGGCATTACTTCAACGAGAAGGAAATGCATGAGTACGAGCGTGGCTGGTCGAAGATGATGATGGATATCTGGCGAGAGAAGCTCCAGCAGCTGAACATCACCGACTCTGGCGCCCTGCAGAACTCCATGGAGGAACTTGTGACAACGGGTCAGGTAACAACCATCGAACACAAGTTCCTGCAGTACGGTCTGTTCGTGGCCGCTGGTGTCGGCAAGGGCTTCGCTCATGGCAATGGTGGCGATCTGCTCTTCATGGGTGACAATTACCGTGAGGGCAAGCATGCCTATGAGTCGCGCCAGGTGGGTGCCGGACTGTCTGCAGGTCACATGAAGAGTCCTAAGTTCGAGGAGGTGACAGTCAAGCGTGGACCCAATGCAGGAAAACGTGCAGCCCTTACCTCTGGGGAGAAGCGCATGCCCCGTGACTGGTTCTTCAAGAAATACTACTATTCCATCCGTCGTCTGAACCTGAAGGAGTCTGCCTTCTATGGCCGTGCATACCAGGGCCTGATGTCCACGTTCCTCGACGAACTGTTCAGCGGTTCCATCAGGAGTAACCGTTTCTGATGTATTTTTATACTGATACAAGAGTGACTATCTTCGCAGAAAAATAAAACGATATGGCAGATACCAGTGCATTAAGAGCGTTGTTCGAAGTCATCCGTGATGAAAGACGGACGCATGCGAACACTGCAGAGAGGGTGGGTAACGCTCTCCTGGCCATCCTGCCATATCTGGGCGAATACATCAGAAAGGACCAACCTGACTCTACTGCCTACCTGCTGACTCTGCTGGCTGGTGCTGTCATAGGTGAGAGCAATAATATACGGCTGAACCCCGATGGTTCTATTGTCTGTTCTGCCATCAGGGTAAACGGCTCTGCCATCTTCGACGAACTGGTATTCAACCACCAGAACGTGCTGGAGGGCGATACCTACTTTACAGATCGTGCCATCATCGATTCTGTAGAATGGCTGGATGTTAACGTGGCACGTCTGACACTTCGCAAGATGTTCGAGGCTGATGAGTTCACCTTCCATGCAGGCGATATCGTGAAGTGGTCGAAAAACGATCTTTTGACGAAGGGAACGTTCAATACAGGATATGGTCGTGTGGAGAGTGTCAGCGGCCAGACAATGACGATCACCATGTATGACGGTGAAGACTGCCCAGGTGGCGTCAACTATCCACCATTTGCTGCAGCACATATGGCACGCCATGGCCATGTCAGCGACCCGTCGCGCCAATACTCTTTCTATGTGTCTGCTACCAACGGTGCATTCATGTTCCTGCAGGGTGTCGATAAGCCCATCCTCGAGGACACGGAAGCTGGCAGTAACATCTCTGCATGGATAGGTCTGCCTCCGGACAGCTATCTGACACGAGATCTTATCAATCGTGGTGTCATCAACCCTAACCAGCCTTACGTCTATTCCAAGGGTATCATCACGGAGGATCTTATCAAAGTGGACTATCTCGGCAATCCTCAGTACCAAAGCCGCGACTGTGGTACGTGGATAGCTCAGAGACAGTATATGCATGGATATGATTCCCTGGCACGTGGCTATTTTACCGACCATGTATGGTGGATGGGCTGCTTGTGGAAAGCTGCTGTTGCCTTACCGACTGTCGGAAGAGAGCCGCGTCTGAACAATACGGACTGGGTGTGCGTGATAGGTGTTCATAACGTGAATGTGGATATTATATCAAGCGAAGGTGACTGGTTCCTAGCAGGTTCAACGTTCACCACCACTTTAGAAGCCAGCGTGTTTCATGCAGAACAGGAATGGACGCAGGCTCAGATTGGCATTGCCAATATCCGATGGGAACGTATATGGGATCACGGCACAGGCGATGCAGCATGGAACGTCCAGCATGGCGCAGGGCGTGATGGCCTGAACCTGAATATCAACTCGGCTGTTGACATTCCCGGTGAGTGGGTGGCAGGTTCTAAGGTAGCATTCAAGTGCATCGTGACAATGCCCGATGGTGAAAGCTATAGTTCGGATTATTCAATAATAATATAGGAAATATGAGAAGAGAGAGCCAAGGAAGAATGGTATTCGAGCCGTTGATGTTCGGTTTCCAGATGTTGGAACTGAGAGCGTCATACGTTCAGAAATATGATGCCGTACAGGCAGAGTATCTTCCTGATCGTACGCTAACACCGTGCGTGTTGATACCGAAACTTCCGGTAATAGACAATGATGGTATTGCCACAGGTGACAAAACCACAGAGATGGTGAACGTAACGTGGACGGTGAATGGCAGGTTTAACGGCGTTAACTGGGTGAATGGTACTGACTACATCGTTGATCCTGATACGCATCAGCTGACGATACAGGCCAACATGGATCCCGGATATATGGGTAAGGTGTCGTTCTATGGAGAGTACCTGGATGAACGAATAAACAAAGTCCACAAGTTTACTTGGGAACGTTCCTTGACCTGTGAGACGTATGCCGACTACAATGTGCAGCTTCGCATGGAACAGTCGAAAATCAGCCTGTCACCATGGAAAAACCGTGGCACGTTCGGTATTCCGGCACAACTGTATAACAGTGATGCTCCAGCTCCGGATGCTGACTGTTCGTATCAGTGGTTTGTATGGGATAACAATGTATTCCGTCCCGTTGGCATGTATTATCCTGACCTGTGGTATGATGGTGGTGCAAACACCAAAACAATACGAGTAAAACAGGCATACATCCAGAATATACTGCTCTGTTGTCAGGCATACTTAAGAGATGCACCGGACAAAGTGCGTAGTGCTACGGTTCGTGTACGTCGCTGGTATGGCCAGTATGACGATGACCTCGTATGGCTTTCGGGAAAGTACATCTTCCCTGACACTACCAACGCCGAGGCCGAGGTGGTAATTACAAGGCGACAGGGTGTCGTGGCAAATCCTCTGCAGTACTTCGACATAGAAATACTGTATAATAACGGTTCTGGTGATTGGTGGCAGCATGTATGCCATGAGAACCGTGGTATGGTACCACGCAGCATGTTCCCTGTTGACACCACCATGCAGCATCGTTTCGGTTGGATATTGCGCGAGAAGTCGGCACTTCTGCCTCTGATTAACGGAAACAAGTATTTCACTATAAACGGGAGGGTGGCCGTAGGTCAGTTCCCGACAACACCAAGGGAAGAGTAAACAGATAAGGATATGCAATACTACATCATCACAGCAGAGCTGGCCCGTCAGTTAGGGCTTGACAAAATCAGCAAGGGCAATGACACCAAAGGCTACCTGGTGCATCAGGGAGATTTGGTTATGTGCGATATCGAGAGTGAAATAAACAATGGCCAACTGTCTGAATTAACCATTAGCCAGGCCAAGATATTCATCAAAAACTTATAAGTTATGGAATTTTCTAGTGTAAGACATCTTTTTAGCTACAACAACGGTGATAACATCACACCGGGTATGGGTGTACAGATCGATGCAGGTTATGGCCTGGCTCAGTTCTGGGATATATCAGCAGGCAGGGTGACAAATACCGACTTCACCCAGCATCCTGCTACGCTGTTCCCTCAGGCATGGTCATCGAGAATGGGTAGGTTTGTTGTGCCAGAGCAAGGCAGCTGGTTCTATGGCAGTCCTCTTGGAACGGCACTGACATTTGATGCCTCAGGCAATTGTACGACAACAGGCCTTGGCAGTACATTCAAGCTGACCACTGTGGTCATGAACAACTTGACTTTCCCTGCCCTTCAGATTATAGGTAACTTGGCATCGGCAAATGACCTGGTAGATAAGTATATCTATTATACCGGAACGTATAAGGGCATGGACTTCACCTGCCAGCAGCTGATCAATATCCAGGCATCTTCTGCTGATGCTTACGACATATTAATAAGTGCCATAGGACAGGATGGTACGGGTGACGATGTACTGTCTAATGACAACGACTGGGTGAAGCTGACACCATCTCTGCAACGCGCAGGAACACCTATCACAAGTGGTGTCTCTTATACTTGGCAGCGTCTTGTAAATGGCAACTGGTCTAACATTACTTCCACCACTGGATTGTATGAAATCAATAACACCGATCATAGCCTGAAGGTGTTCAATGCCGGTGTCGAGGGCGTAGAGTCATTCCGTTGTGTCGCTGTATGCAACAGTAAGACTTATTATAAGGTCAGAGAGCTTACGGACGTTCACGATCCATATTATATCGTGGACTACTGCACTCATACAGACAGTGTTGCTCCAGGAGAGACTGCAGTGTTCCGCCCCAAGGTGATAGACAGAGCTACCAACAGTCAAGACACTGCACATACCTGGTCCTTTGCCTACACGCTGACAAAACTGCCGTCAGGCGATTCGGTAAAGACAGGAACCGGCTCGACATTCTCAGTGACATACGATGAGATTGAAAACGCTGGAGGTAACACCATGACCAGAATTGAAGCGATAAGCAACTAAAGATGAGTCTTAAGGTAACAGGAACCAGGCAGCTATTCACAGCCCCTAAGGGTGAGAAAGGCGATAAGGGTGAAGATGGCAACAGCTTCACCCCCAAAGGCCAGGCATATGGTCATTTCGATAGCAGTGATGATTTTTATGATGCCATGGATCAAGGTCAGCTGAATTATGCCGAATCTTTTCTTGTGGACGATGATGAGGGCGGCACAGCAAAGGTCTACACTATCGCTATTCGACGTATAGGTGTTGTAGACGCTGAAGATGGTGATGCTTATACCATTGTCGGTACTAAACACCTATGGGCTGCAACTGGCCACAAATGGGTGGACTTCGGTGAAATCCAAGGCCCTCCAGGCGAAAATGGTCAGGATGGTGATGACGGTCACGATGCAGAACTATACAAGCTCCAGCTGACAGAGGGCTGGGCCCGATGGGAAAAATACGGTTCCGGATGGAGACTTAAATGCTGCATCAAGGGTAATGCTTGGTTCATCAGAGGAGGCACGCAGATGTCTGCCACCTC
>Ga0310690_10001452_pt1 | contig 41964 bp, 32 predicted proteins | sample AusTroGonzalo_MG_2_FD_207661 | JGI IMG/M metagenome (GOLD analysis project Ga0310690, IMG submission 207661) | Bovine rumen microbial communities from tropical cattle in Woodstock, Queensland, Australia - Gonzalo_04 (v2) (version 2) | ecosystem: Host-associated > Mammals > Digestive system >... | reverse complement strand
GGGATGACAAGATTCGAACTTGCGGCCTCTTCGTCCCGAACGAAGCGCGCTACCGGGCTGCGCTACATCCCGAACCGTTTTGCGCTGCAAAAGTACATATTTTTTTGATATGGTGTGCAATTTGTTGGCCAGTTTTTTTGAAAAATGGATAAAACTGCTTTTTGAAGGCATGTCATTCCTACGATGGTTGGTGCGGAGGCTGGAATCTATGCCTTCAAAAAGCAATGACACCCAAATGCTCCAAAAGAATTTTCAAACCAATGAGAATCAATATAATACCACCAATAATCCCAGCCGACTTCTCATATTTCGAGCCAAAGACATTACCAATCTTGACACCCAAGACAGAGAAAACAAAAGTAGTAAGGCCTATGACCACTACCGAAGACCACAGCTTCACTCGGATGCAAGCGAACGAAACACCGACCGCCAAGGCATCGATGCTGGTGGCGATGGCCAAAAACAGCATGGTCTTGAAATCGAGGGCACCGTTTTCTTTGCCTTCTTCTTCCTTACCCCAAATGGCTTCCCGAATCATATTGGCTCCAATAAGAAAGAGCAAGCCGAAAGCAATCCAATGGTCGTATGCCTCGATCATCTCTTGGAACTGTGCGCCCAAGAAATAGCCAATCGTGGGCATCAAAGCTTGGAATCCTCCAAACCAAAGACCACAAATCAGAGCCATACGCCAAGAAAACCGCTTGGTGGTCAAGCCTTTGCAGATGGAGACTGAGAAGGCATCCATGGAGAGGCCGATGGCGATCAGTAATAGTTCGAGGAAGGTCATTTGCGTCAGGATTATGGCGCAAAAATAGCACTATTTTTCGTTAATGTTGATAAAAAAACTATTTTTGCGGTTTGTAGGGCTGTCACATGGTGGCAGCCGAAAAAACGACCAAGAAAGGCTGCCGTGGTACGACAGCCCTACAAACCGACAATAAAAATAACTAATATGAAAAAGACTATAGTACTAATGCTCGCCCTGCTGTTGGCCGTGGGCGGCATGGCTCAAGAAAAGAAAGCCAAGAAAGAAAAGACCTACAACGAAAAAGGCGAAATCATCAAGAAAGGCTGGAACTTTGGTCCACTTCCTGTAGTGGGCTATGATGCCGACCTGGGCTTCCAGTATGGTGTGACTTGCGACATCTTCAACTTCGGCGACGGCTCGCGCTATCCCCGCTACAACTACAAGTTCAATGTGGAAGCCTCGCGCTACACGAAAGGCTCGGGCGTATTTCGCTTTTATAGTGACATGCCGTATGTCGTGAAGGACACCAAACTTTTCTTCGATGTCACCTATTTCTACGCCAAGAAATACGAGTTCTTCGGTTTCAATGGTTTTGAGGCCAGCACTTTCGACCCTTACGCAGGATTGGAAGACATCAAGAGCGGTTACCATTTCATCAACCGCAACCAGTTCCGCTTTGTCGGCAGCATGCAAAGGCCATTTTTCCAAGTACCGAACCTCTATTGGACGGCGGGTTTGGCTTATTACAACACCAAAGTCGATCGCATCAACCTAGAAGGCTATGAGGACCAGGTTACACTTTACGAGAATTATGTGAGTGCAGGCATTATCGATAGCCTGACGGCCCAAGGCGGCAACACCACACAAATCCGTCTCGGCATGATGTACGACAGCCGCGACCACAACAGTGACCCGACTAAAGGCATTTACGCCGAAGCCACTTTGGTGGGTGCTCCCGACCTCATTGACCACAAGGGGTATAGCAATCTTTCCTACACCTTCTTGTGGAGACAATATATCCCGATTTACAAGGACAAGCTGACCTTCGCCTATCGCCTCGGTGCGCAGAACCGCCTTGCTGGTAACACGCCTTGGTATATGATCAACAATCTGAACACGATGTTCTTCCAAAAGATGTACACCGAGGGCCTGGGCGGTAGCGTGACCATGCGTGGCGTGAACCGCAACGGTGTGCTCGGCGAGGGTTTTGCCTTTGCCAATGTGGAACTGCGTTGGCGCATCGTAGGCTTCCAATTCATTAACCAGAATTGGACCGTAGGCTTGAATCCCTTCTTCGATGCAGGTATGGTGACGCAAAAATTCTGCGAAACAGAGATGATGAATGCCGATAACGGAGGCATCGTACTTCATGACAACGCTTTCGATAGCTATAGCGGAGACAAAGAGAGCCTCCATATGAGTGCTGGCTGTGGCCTGAAACTTATCATGAACCGTAACCTCGTTGTGTCGGTCGACCTGGGCAAGGCCCTCGACAAACGCGACGGAGAGAAACTGAAAACGTTTATCGGTTTTAATTATATATTCTAATGTATCTTAACTACATAAGATTCAATAATCAAAACAAACTGTCGTGAAAAAAAGCAGAGTATTATTACTCCTATTTGCAATGTTGGCCACTTTGGGCAGAGCGGAAACACAAAAATACCAAGTCCATTATACAGTCAACATATCTGGCAGATGCGATTCCACAGCACTTTACCAACGCATTGAGACCAAGAATGTGGACGAACCCTACACCATTGGTGATGTTGTGTGTTATCTGCATAACGGCAGCAGGATGATTGCAGAAAGAGAGTATGGTCTCTACGAGAAAGGAAAAGAAATATACGCCACGGTAACTATTGACGGCAAGCAATATTTTATATCAGCATACACTATCTCCGGTAACGACTCCTCTGGTGAAGACTGGGTATATGAAAGCTTACCTGACGAGAAAAAGGATAAGGGTGGCTCTTGGGGAAGGATTCTCTTATTCGTTGGTGGTGGCTTGTTGTTGCTCTTGTTGGTTTTGGGCGGTTCAGAATCCATCTCATCAAGTAGTACTAGCTCAGGAGAATCCGGCTATAAGGGCCAAGAAAAGCGCGGCAAAGGATTAGGAGAAGCTGGACGAACGGGCAGAGGTGAAAGCGAAAAATGGCATGCGAGATGGAGAGAGCAACTCAAGAAAGAAGGTAAATGGTAGCATTATGAGCCGCAACCTTGTCGTATTTGTCGATTTGGTAAGGCCTTGGACAAACGTGAGGGCGAGAAACTGAAGACGTTTGTCGGGTTCAATTACATTTTCTGATAGATAAAAATCTGTTAGTGTGATGTTTATCTGATAAAAGCAAATTGTGTTTTACGAATAATCATGAACTATTTAAAACTGAATAATGGAGTAGAAATGCCACAAGTAGGGCTTGGTACCTATTTGATTCCGGATCAGGAATTGGAAAACACAATAGCTGCTGCTTTTGATTTAGGCTATAGAAAGTTCGATACGGCTTGGCGCTATCATAACGAGAGTGGGATTGCCGAAGCATTAAAAAAGCATGGCATTAATAGAAATGATGTTTTTATAACTACAAAAATCAATATTGATGCTTTTTTCAAAGGGGACTATCGTTGGAATAGGAAAGGCTTGTTCAATTTATGGAACTTTAAAACAGTAAAACGAGTTGTCCAGGAATCATTTGATAATTTGGATACATTGGCCTACGCCCATTCCTTTTACTCAGATGATGTATAAGGAATTGACAAGATTCTACAAGGAAGGAAGAATTAGGGCTATTGGAGTATGTTCCAGCTTGCCTCCTCATTTTGATGCATTTGCAGATGTCTCGGATGTGATTCCTGCGGTAAATCAGTTTGAAATAAGTCCATTAAACACCCAAAAGAGTCTCATAAAATGGTGTCAAGACAAGGGTATTGAGGTTGAGGCGATGTCCACATTTAGTCATTCAAGATCCAATAAACCGAGAAAGGAAATACTTGAAAATCCAGTCATTATACCTATTGCGGAGCGTCATCACAAAACGGTAGCACAAGTTGTCCTGCGATGGTTGCTTCAGCAGGGGATTTCCATTATTCCTAAAACATGGAACGAGAAGTATTTATCTGAGAATATAGATCTATTTGATTTTGAATTGTCTTCCGATGAAATGGCTATCATCGACAGTCTTGACCAGGGACGATTCCTAAATTATAACCCGTATGTTTCCTTGAGAAAACCATATATCTGTATGGGTAGGGTTCCGAAGAAATATAGGAATTGGAATGGTTTTGAGAAATAAAATGATAATTGTTTAGAATTTGTCCATATCAGAACAAATCAGGACGGTTGGTGATGATGCCGTCGACATGTTCTGGTGCACGGCTCGGCTTGTTCACCGTCCACACCTTGACTTCCTTGCCCGTCTCGTGCATCTTGCGAATGAAGCGTTGCGTCACAAAGGTTTTGCAGATGTTGAACGAGGCCACATAGTCGTATTTTTCAGCGGAATAGGAAGTAAATGTGCCGTCGAAAAGGTGGCTTCCTGACCTGTAAAACAGCAGTTTTTCAAGTCGCAAGGTCGGGTCGATGGCGTGGAGTTTTTCCAACACATCGTCGTTGAAGGATTGGAAAATTACTTGTTCCTGCATTCCATGTTGCTTGACGAGGCTATCAGAAAGTGCCTCAATGCCAATATATTGGTCTTTCTTTTTCTTGATTTCAATCAACATGCCGCAGCGGCCTTTGCACAATTCAAGCACTTGCTCAAGGGTAGGAATCGTTTCGTCGGAAGGTTTACCGTTTTGGTCTAGTAGACGATATTGTTGGATTTCAGCCAGCGTCATTTTCCCGATTTCTCCTTTGCCGTTAGTGGTGCGGTTGATGCTACGGTCGTGGCATACAACCACTTGATTGTCAGCGGTGAGGTGCAAGTCAATCTCGATCATGTCGGCACCCGCTGCAATGCCTTTCTCGATACAGGAAAGGCTGTTTTCCATGCCAAGGTCGGCTCCACCTCGGTGGGCAACGATGACGGGACGATGTGCTGTTGGGTTGTTCATGGCGGCTTTGTTGCAGGAACATGCGCTGATGGCTAAAACGCATGCAAAGATAAGGGTTAGTTTACAATTGACGAACGACATTTTCAGGTTATTTTCAGATGTAGGTTAAACATTTTGTTGAGTCCGATTTTGACGACTTCCTCAAACCATTTGTAGCTTCCTGTGGTTTTGGCTGCGGCTTGCAGCGCGTTCACGGCCACATCGTCGATGACTTCTTCATGTATCAAGGTGTAAATTACCATGTTGCCGAACTTATGCGTGAGGAGGTCGGACAGACGCTCACCACCAGGATTGTAGCCGAGAATGTCGTCCTTGTACTTATCGATACCCGGGAAGGGAAGGTTGACGATGTCTTTGGTCAGGAAGGCGTTAACTTGTTGCGGGAAATAATTTTTTGCCGTACCCAATATCTTGCCAATCAGCGTGATAATCGATTCTTTGGTTTCGGCATAGCGAGGATTGGCGTTTTGTTCAAACTCGTCGAGTACTTGTTGCGATGGGATTTGTCGCATCACACTTTCCAAGAGGTCGAGGGAGGTGTAGATGTAGCCCGAATCGGCAACAAGCTCCGAGATGTTGTTCAGCAGGTGCACTAACAGCTCTTTGTCGCGGCTTTCGATGGCTTGGTTAATGAGCTTGCGGAAGCCCATGACGCTTTGCCCCGATGGGTCGCGTTCGTCGCCGTGGCGCACGCAATAGACCATCGCATACCAAGTCATGACATTGCGCTTGTAAAGTTGCTTCGAGTTGGCCTTGTGGCTGTTGTGGCCTTTGAACCAGCCTCGGCAACGGAGTGTCCATTCCACGCACCATTCCTCCAACATGTCGGCTACTTCATCGGGTAGTTCGGGCATTTTCAATCCCAATTGGTAAAGCACATAGATGAATGACATCTGCGAGTAGTCAAACCAAGGGCTGTCGTTGATGCTGCCTGAGCGCAAGGCTTGTACGATGGGTTGAATGTTGGCATAATCCACCACGCCCGCGATGACGAGGATGCGCTCCAATGCGAAATAACTCAAGCTGTCGCCCGTACGGTAGGCCGAGATGATTTTTGGCACAAAGCGCTTGAATTCTTCCGAGGTGGGCGCATTAGGTTGGCCTTGTTTAGAGTTGAGGTAAGCAAAAGGCGCAACGGTAGCCAAGTCGGCACGGCACCATGCACCGTTTTGGCTTTCCTTCGGCACTACATTATCTTCCCAGAAGGTCTGATACTCAATGACATTGTTCACATAGTCCGACTGGAAGAGGAACTGGCGCCGCATGATGACTTGGATGAAAGGCAATAGGATGCGAATTAAGGTGAAGTTGCCCGTCAGGTGCTTGGCCACCTTTGTGATGTCGTCGAAAATCTGCTGGATTTCGGCGCGATTTTCGCTGTCTTTGCCCTCAAGCACCTTGTCGATAAGGAGCAGCACGTTGATTCGGGTGCCGGCCTCGATGAAGGTGACCACACGTTTTCTGCGTTTGCCGTTGCCAAGCCTTACAAGTGGTGTGGCATTAATGTAGTCGTACATCCACCTTACTACCTGCCGCGTAATGTTTTCGCGCAAGGGCGTGTAGCTGTTGGTGTGCGTCTTGTTGGAGGCGTAATAAATCATCAGGCAAGCGTTGTCACGGATTTCCATCATCGGGTCATCCATGATGGTGAAAAGCATGTCGTAAGGGTCTGTCTCGTAGAGGTTTTCGTTGTGGAAGTCGGTGAACAGCACCCCATTGATGAGCGTTCCCGTGGCCAACCTTTTTCGATTCATCAGCGGTGTGATGGAGGAGGAGAGTTCCTTGTATTTTCGGATGGTCTCGTCGTCGGCCTTGTTTTTCTCGATGACTTTCCAAACGCGATTGTACTCATCGACTTTGCTGCGTTGGTCCTCGCTGATGTGGGTGAACAGTGTCTTCATCAGCGGGAAAAGTTGCGCCTCGTAGTTTTCCAAAACCAAGGTGTTCATCAGGTCGCTGACGAGGGTGAGAATTTCGAAATTGTCGCTGTAGTCGCTGGTCAGGTCGATGATGGTTTGTGGATTGCTTGTGCGCAAATAGTCCATAATCAGCACATTGCGGAGCGAGCACATGAACACTTCGTTGAGTGCTGCCGTTTGCATTGTTTCGGCGATACGCTCGGCGGTGATGGGATCCTGCTCGGTTTTGCCTTGGGTTTCCCTTCGGAAATACATTAAGGCGAGCATGTATTCGAGGAAACGCTCGTAGATAAACTGGATTTTTTCTTCCTTGATGAGGCGCAAGATGGGACGCTCAGGCTTGTTGAGCAGTTCCTCAAAAGCGATGGTCGTGCCTTTGTCGTTGTAAACGAGGTTGGCAACCTTGTGAAGCGGCGATTGCGGATTGAAGCGCGCCTTTTGTAGGTCTTCTAAAAGCAGGGAATCTTGGGCTATTCCGTTTTCATAGTCTTTCAGCATCACCTCTGCCATTTCGTAGAGAATCTGCATTTGTCGGTTGCCCGCATAGGAGTGCTGAATGTCGTCGGTCATCTTCTCAAACAAGGCAACGGAAGTGTAATTTTTGTTCTCAATCGGCAATTCTTTTCCAAGGTAGTTGGTACATACAATCTTGAGAATCAGCGGATTTTTGATGCGGATAACATTCTTTCGGTCGAGTTGGGCGAAAGGCGTTTCCATTTGGTAAAGCTCGTGATAGATGCCGTAGGCGCGTTCGGTTTCTTCATCGGTGAAACTTCTGACGGCGGTTTCTTCTTCGCCAAGTTTGCAGAACAGGCTCATGTCCTGATGCTTCTGTTCGGGACGAAGTTCGTTTTGCCAAGTGTAGCTGCGGCAGGTGAAAATGACGCGAAATGCGGTCAGCTCATGCATGCCAAAAAGGGCATAAATGTCCTTGTAAAGTGCCAACGGACTGCTTTCACCAACGGGTGTTCCGGGGTAGGTAAGCACCTCGTTCAATGCATCGAAAAAGATGATGATTTGCTGGCCAGCCGCAACAGCTTTCTCGTTGAGTATGAGCAAGAACTGCTGCATTTTTTTCTTGTAGGAAAGCCCGAAGATGTCGCGTAGTTTTTGGTCCAAGTTGCCCGTGGCGAACTCGGTGCTGGCGAAGGTGAGCACACCATCGTCGGAATGAATCAGTTGCTCAGTCCAGTGGCAAAGTTGGGTGGTCTTGCCTTGACCCGCCTCACCAGGCAGGGGCAGGAAACGGCTGTCGGATGCGCGGAAACTCGCAAAGGTGTTTGATAGTTGTTCGCGTTCCACGAAAAGCTCTTGGTTGTATTTTTTCTCAGAATACATGTGCCGCAGATACTCAGAGGAATAGTCGCGCATCTGCTCCCGAAGTTCTTCCCAATTGGCTTCCTTGGCGATGTCGAACGAAGGCACAAGTTGCTGCATCCATTTGTCGAAAGCGGCATTCCATTGTTGGGAAATGAAGGTTACTGCATGTTCGTCGGAGGAGATAAAAGCTGCATCTTCGTCCTTAAGCGACTGAAATACATAGATGTATCCTTCGCTGTTAGTGTGTACGATAGGATACAAGTCCGCTTTCCGTTCGCCGTTGCATTCTATATAAAAATGGTTTTCTTCTGGCTTCTCCGAATAGTTTCCCAAAGGGGCCAAGACTTCGGTCATTTCCTCCAATCTCGGTTCCAGTTCGGAAAGCACGTTCATGTAAATGCTTTCGGCCAAGGTGGTGCTGTGTCCCTTGTATTCGTTGCGGATTTGCACGATGCTGGTTTCTTTTTTCCCTCCTAATAGCAGGTTGCGTTTTTTGCTGCAGATGGCACTCATGGCGAGGGTCAGTGGCTCATCGGGGATGAGTTCGCGGGCGGCTTGGACGGTGCGCGGCAGGAGGTCGTTGGCCCAGTCGCCGAACGAAAGCGGGCGTTTCGTGTCGATTTTGCTCACCACAAAATTGACATGGGCGTTCGCCATTTGCGGTTCGTAGTGTTCACGAATCAAGCCCAACAGCAGCATGGAAAGGTATTGGGTTGAGATTTCAAAAAAGTCGAGGGCATAATTCATGGCCTTCGAATAGTTGCCCGCCGCTTTTTGGGCTTCATATTGCGCTAAAGGATGCGCCAAAGTGAAGGGAAGTTGCTCGTATTGCATGGCCGTAGCATTTTGTGGCAACAAAAATAGTACTTTCCGCTGAATATGAAAGAGTTTTGTAGCCTTCAAGGAAATTTTCCTAATTTTGCCCTCCACAAGAAATCCAAACTGCCATGCTGGTCAATAATACCGTTTGCCTTTGCGGCTATTTTTCCGCCAAACAATCCCTTCATCCCGATATGCTTCAGGGATGGGTCAAGGAGACTTATTCCGATGACGATTATGAGGAATTGTCGAACTACTACGTGCCCGAGTTTGCTTCCTTCATGACAAAAGATGTGACGCGCTATAACATGCCTATCAACAAGCCTTGTTCGTTGCATTTTTCCGAGACCGATATCACTGATTTTACGCTCAATAGCCTCCATCTTTGGCGTGCTCCTTTTGATTTGGTGCTTTTTGCCATTGAGATGAAGTTTGAGAAGGTGGAGTTCAACGCGATGACACGCGCCGTGTATGTACTTCGCAATTGCAGCCGCTACAATGCATTGCAGACCGATTTCATCCAAACGGCTTTGCAACCCATCATTGGTATTTACAATAGTCTCACGCACAGTAACTTGAAGCCTGATGGCAACCTCTGCCAATTGATTGAGCCTGGCAACAAATTCAAGCTGTTCCAAGCTATTTCCCTCGCCGAACCTTTGGGAGACGACAACATCGACTATCTACTTTACGATGCCGGAACCTTGGCCAAACATACGCCTAACTCGTTGGGAATGAATAGCGAGGACTATTATAAAAGCATCATGTCCGAGCATTGCATTTCCGTCTTCAACGGTTGGAAAGGCTTGGCTTTGCTGGATACCTATACGATGCTTTCCATCGATACGCCCGATTGGGTCATCGAGAATTGGAAGAAGGATTATTTCGGCATGATTTACATCTATCAACTGTTCCGCAAGGTGTTTCTTTACAATGTCAATTTGCGCTACCGCAAACGCAGCGTCGATGTGGAGATTTTAGAACAGCAGCTCGACCAGTTTGAGCAGGACTACAGCTTCGGCTCGATTTCCTACAATTTCCTTCCCGACATTATTAACGGCGCGTTGGAAAAGAGCCTTGCCACCCCGCAGGACAACGAACAATTGTACCACATGATTAGCAAGGAAATGGAAAAACGCGGCCAGCAAGCCGAAGAAAAGACCAACAAATTCCTCACTTTCCTGACTTGTTTGACCATTTTTTCGGCCATTTTCGACCTTTCAAGCCTCATCATAGAGTCTTTTGTTTTCCCCGATACGAGGTTGGGGTTTCGTGTTATCAGTACTAGCCTTCTGCTTGGTGTAGCTATAGTTTATCTTATTGTTATCCTGAAATATCGGAAGAAAAAATAAAAAGTTAGGAGTGAGTAATTGGGAATTAGCGGTTAAGCCTTCTCCAATAATTCACTCCTAAACTGTTAATTGATAGCGCCTAACTGTCAACTTATTTTGCCTTGCCTTGGTTGGCTACAGCGGCCATCAGTGCGGCCACTTTTTCGGGGTCGCCGAGGAAAAAGTCTTTCTGGAGTTTCATGTTGTCGTCAAACTCGAAAACGTACGGAATGCCCGTCGGGATGTTGAAGGCGATGATTTCATCGTTGCTCATGCCTTTCAGCACTTTCACCACACCACGCAAGCTGTTGCCATGAGCCACTACTAATACTTGGTCGTGGGTCTCGAAAGCTTTCATGATGTTGTTCTCATAGTAAGGCATCACACGCTCGATAGTGTCGCAGAGGGCTTCGGTGAGCGGGATTTGCTCATCGGTGAGTTCGGCATAGCGCGGGTCCATGCGGGGACTTTTGGGGTCATTCATCTCCAACGCGGGCGGACGCACATCAAAGGCGCGGCGCCACAGACGCACTTGCTCATCGCCGTATTTCTCGGCGGTCATTTTCTTGTCGAGGCCTTGCAGCTGGCCATACGACTTTTCATTGAGTCTCCACGACTTATACACTGGTAGCCAGTCCATGTCCATGGCCTCAAGGGCGAGGTTTAAGGTCTTGATGGCGCGTTTAAGGTATGAGGTGAAGCAGATTTCAGGTCTGTAGCCGTTATCTTTCAGTGTTTTGCCTGCTTCAAAGGCTTCTTGGATGCCTTTTTCAGAAAGATCGACATTGGTCCACCCCGTAAAGAGGTTCAATTTGTTCCATTCACTTTCGCCGTGACGGATGAGGATAAGTTTTTTCATATATAACTTTGATTTTGTTTGATTCAGCTTAGTTTTTTGTCACCACCATTGCAAATGCTTTTGGTTAAACTCCTCTAAAGTCATGCTTTCAGACCGTTCGGCTCTTTTGATTTCAGCCAGAATGTCTTCTTCGGTCACTTCCACTTCAGGGTCAGGGAAAAGCCAGTTGATTTTCTTTGTCTTGGTAGTTGCCATTATTCTCAATTTTCCGCAAAAATACAAACTTTTCTGAATTTGAGACGTTATTCCACTTTCTTTCTCTCCCGATGTCGTTTTGGTTGTTCTTCTTCTGTTTCGGTAGGCGCTACGGTCTCTTCTTTTTGTGGCTCTTCCACAGGAGCAGCGGCGGGCATTTCAGCCTCAACATGGCGGAAAATGTCCTCTTTGTCGATAGGTCGCGCATCGTCGTGCCACTTGAAGCCTTGTAGATAGCGAGCCGATTCATTCAGGTCTGTTTCAGGGTACATTGTCTCGTTAATGCTTTTGTACGACTTGATTTTGTCGATGCTGTTGCTTTTCATTTCAATGACCATCGTTTCGGAGTTCGACACGTCGATGCCTATTAGGCTTCCGTCATCATCGCGGATCCAATAAATGGTCTCAGCTTTGGTGCCGTCCACATTGACGTGGTGAATATTGCCGTTGCGGAAATGCGAAGTAATGTCGGTCCCCTTAATTTGGTTGAAGCCTTCAATCGAGTCCTGAGAAATGATGAAAGAATTGCCTTTTTGCAGCACGAAGTCAATCTTTTGGTTCTTGATCCTGATGTCGATTTTGTCGCCAGTCATCTGGCTGTCTTCAGCCCAAAGGATGGGCGCGACACGCATTCTAATGGTGGAATCGGACATTAGGTAGGTCAAGGTGTCGCACTTGCCCTGCATGTCAGACTTGTAGAAACGCACATTGCGCCGCGCGATGAGCTTCTCGACCTCTTCCTTTTTCTTGTTGAAATGGAAAAAGAGAGTGTCTCCGTGGATGAAAAGCGAGTCGTCATCCATGTCATAGTAAATGGCATAAGCACTGTCGGTGGCATAAGAAAAGCCCTTGTTTTCCCACATTTCCACATAATCGCCGCGCAAGATGACCTTATAAGAGGTGTCAATCATATCGACACGGTCGTAGGCCTTGGCTAGACCAATATTGCGGTTGTAGAACATCGAATCTGACTTGATGCGTTGCGTCTCATTGTGCATGATGGGTCGTTTGTCCAAGAAGGCAATGTCTTCATTCACAAGGTAATATCCGTGTTCGCCATCCAAAACGTTTTCTTTGTTGATGATAGTAGTTGGCCCTTCAAACCACATCTTTTCGATGCTTGTATTATAAAATAAGGTGTCAGTGTACATCTGGTATTTCGGGCTGGTTACCTCCACGTTTTCGAAAAACGAAAACTCCTTGATATCGTCGCGGTAATAGCCTACGCAGCTAATGAGGGTCTTGTCGCCTCGGATGGTGGTCGCGCTGTCGGGATAACAAGCCAGATGCTGGTTGCGGTCGTAAGTCAAATATTCGGTGTATAGTGTTGTGGAATCGTCTCTAAATCTAACATTGTCAAAGAATTCTGCAAAGCGCGTATTACCGTCATAATTCAACAAGTCGCTGAAGATTTCCACGCTGTCGTTGACGATGATATGCACGTTTTGATAGGCATCGAAACTGTTGGATTTCTGGTAGAAATAGGCACTGTCGCAGAAGAAATAAGCTGAGTCATGGCGCATCTTCACATGTCCGATGAGCCGCTGCATGTCGCCTTGGCTCTTGGAAAAAGTGGCCACGTCGTAATGCTCCACATGAATGCGGGTCTTCTTCCGTTGGACGGTGTCTTGCTCTTGAGCTACAAGGGTTTGCGCCAACAACAGGAAAAACGATACTATAAGCCAATTCTTGAAATACATCTCTCAATTAATGCCGCAAAATTAAGATTATTGTCTGAATTAGCGGTTCATTTTCGATTTCGTCATAAAATGATTATTCTATGAGACATGTTTAGGCAAAACGAAAGGCATAAAAAGAGCCGCACCCGACGGCACGGCTCCATAAATCTATCTGGTAATACATTATTCCACGATGAATATAACTGGACAAAGGTTAGTTTTACGGGTTATCACGCACTGCTCTCACAGGACGACCTTCGTTGCGAATGAATCCCACAAGATCTGAACCAGAATCATCCGCGCTCTTCACACCGAGGTGCTCCATATCTCCTCCGCCACCTTCAAAGTCTGGGTCATCGAAATATAAACACTTCACTTGATACGGTTTTTCTGAATCGATTTCTTTCGACCAGTATTCACCCACGGGCAGATTTCCCGAATTGTAATAAGCCGAGTGTTGAGGACCGCTGTAATAACCGGCAAAGGGCAGGAAGATACTTTTATCTGTGTAGCCATCCTTTGTAGAGGTGAACTTTATGCCTCCTATGCCGTTCACCAAAACCTTTTCTTTGTTTGTATTATTGATCAGTTCATTCCATTCATCTACTGTAGGCATACGCCAACCATTGCCCATAATGGCCAAAGCCGCGTCGTCCACGGACTCCAAAGTGGTAATACCGTCGGGAGTATCGAATGAATCAGGGAGCCAGGTGTCTTGGGTGTTATACTTAGTGAGCCACAGATTTGGTCCATTATCACCTTGTTCCCAGTGAATTGTATCATTATCGTCTGGGTTAGGGTCTTGAGCATACCTGTATTTGCTCCAACAGTATGCTTTCTTTGATGAGGTCTCGGCCCAAGCGAAGAATTTGCCGTAACCCTCGTGCGTGCATGAGCCTACGTTGCAGGCAGCCCACAAGAGTCCGCTCGGAAGTCCAAGATCAACATATTCGAGTCCCACCGAAAAGCCGTTGTATCCACCATAGTAACTGTTGGCGTTTATGGCAGGCATGAAGATGGTCTGGGCAACATCATGGTCGTCTTCGTCTTTGTATGAGACCGTGGCTTCCTGCACCGAACTCTGCGGTAGCAGGATGGCCCATCTCTCGGCGGGATCAGAGCCACTAATCTTATGGAGCTTCACCAAGCCAATGTCATCGGTGGAGGTTATTCCGGGATTGGCAAAGTCGATGAGAGCTGTGGTCTTCATCCCCGAAATCGTGACGAGAGTGTTCGATGTGGATGGTTTTGGCCAAGCCCAGAATTTCACCAAGCCGCACTTGTTTTCAAGCATACATGAATAGGTAGCTGTTGTGGTAGTGAATTTTTTTGTGGAATGACCGTATGAAAGAATAGGAAGCTTACTACCCGTTTGGTCAGCGATGCTCCATTCAAACGATGTTGTTGGATTTGTCCCCGACGTCAACAGTTCGCCAGTATATGCACCGCCAATGAAATAGAAGTGCAGATAATCATGGTAAGTAGTTGTATCGGTTTCGATGTTGCCACTGAAAGCACCGTTATAGTATTCCAAGGTGCCGATATAATGGCCATTGTTGCCCACATAGAGTTTGTCGCCGTTCTCAAAGACGTATGCACCTGTTTCGGGAAACACGATATGTTTGCTTCCACCGTTGACATTCACGCTGATATGGAACATATTGCCCTCGATGACTTCGGGCGTTTCAGGAGTTTCGGACACTTCCTTTTTCTTGCATTGGGCCAAACCGAGCACCAATGCTATGGCCATGACTAATGTGATGAATTTCTTCATGATTTGTGTGTTTTAATGTTTTTCGTTTTCTGTTTTACTGTTTCATGCTGTTTTTTCTCTTTTTGAGTGCATAGCCAGCACCTGTCACGGCCAAGATGAATAGTCCGCTGCCCAAAGGTGCTTCATTATTATTCGGATCGAACTGCTGCGTACTGATGTTTAAGACTCCTTCCCCGTTGCCACTTTGGTCGAATTGCTCTGGGAAAATATTGAAGTTTCCATATCCCTCGTTGTAGCGCAACATACCGACTTTCTCTTCTTCTTCCAAATTCGACCAGTCAAGGTAGCCGAACAATCCGCCGTGTCGGACAATCATCTGTGCGGAAGTAACCGTTGGCAGCAATATGCCTACTGCCAGCACCGTCGAAAATACAACGATTTTCAATTTGTTATTTATTTTATACATTCAGTTTTGTGATTTAAATATTCAAAATACAAAGTCCAAGATCCAAAAAAGAAAAAGGATTCTTTAACTATGTTAACTGCTTCGTTTTCGGGCTGCAAAAGTAGTAAATTCTATAATAGCGTGAACAAAAAAAGAGTAAAGAAACGAAAAATTGAGAAATTCTGAAAACCAAAATGTTGTAGAGACGGTGTCACACCGTCTCTACAAACAAAACCTATGTTTTTTGGGTTTATTCCACTGTCACCGATTTGGCCAAATTCCTTGGTTGGTCCACATTGCAGCCGCGCATCACGGCGATGTGGTAGGCCAAGATTTGCAGCGGTATGGTAGCCAACAACGGCGAATAGAGGCATTCCGTCTCGGGAATCTCGATGACGTAGTCGGCCATCTTGCGAGCCAGCACGTCTTTTTCGCTGATGATAGCGATGATTTTGCCGTCGCGGGCTTTCACCTCTTGAATGTTACTGATCACCTTTTCGTAAGTGCTGTGGTTGGTGGCGATGAATACCACGGGCATGTCCTTGTCAATCAAGGCGATGGGACCATGTTTCATCTCGGCGGCGGGGTAACCTTCGGCATGAATGTAGGAAATTTCTTTCAGCTTCAAGGCACCTTCCAAAGCAACGGGATAGTTTTGCAAACGTCCGAGATACAACATATTACGCACATCTTTGTATTTTTCCGCGATGTCCTTTACGTGGCCGCTATGGTCGAGGGTCCACTGCATCTTTTCTGGAATGCGGTCAAGTTCTTGGATGAATGCGGCGCGTTCCTCGTCTTTCATGGAACCTTTCAGTTCGGCGAGGCGCAAAGCTAACATCACCATCACCGTGACTTGCGAAGTAAAAGCCTTGGTGGAAGCCACACCGATTTCCGGACCAGCATGGGTGTAAATGCCAGCATCCGTGGCTCTTGAAATGGACGAGCCAATGACATTGCAGATGCCCAACACGACGGCACCTTTTTCCTTGGCCAACTTGATGGCAGCCAAGGTATCGGCGGTTTCACCCGATTGTGACACAGCAATCACCACATCGTGCGGTGTGATGACAGGGTTGCGGTAGCGGAATTCGGAGGCATACTCTACCTTGACGGGAATCTTGGCCAAGTTCTCGATGAGGTAGCTGCCCACGAGGCTAGCGTGCCACGAAGTGCCGCAAGCTACAAAGACGATGTTGTCAGCATAAAGCAGTTGTTTCTCATATTGTAGGATTCCACCTAAACGTACTGTGTTGGCTTCGGGGTGCAGACGACCGCGCATGGTGTCGCGCACGATGGTCGGCTGTTCATAGATTTCCTTCATCATAAAATGGTCGAAACCAGCCTTTTCGATGCTGTCGAGGTTCATCTTCAGCTCTTGGACGTAAGGAATGGCTTCCACATCCTGAATGGTCTTGATGTGCAGTTCCTCGCCCAACTTGATGCGCACAACTTGCTCATCTTCAATGTAAACCACCTTTTGGGTGCGACCCACGATAGGCGTGGCATCCGAGGCGATGAAATACTCGCCGTCGCCAATGCCAATGACCATCGGGCTGCCCTTACGGGCGGCGATGATTTGATCGGGATGGCCTTTTTCCACGATGGCGATAGCGTAAGCTCCCACCACATGGTTCAAAGCAATGCGAACAGCCTCAAACAAATCGACATGTTCGCTCTGTTGCACATCCTCAATGAGGTTAGTCAGCACTTCGGTGTCGGTCGATGACTTGAAGCTGAAACCTCGATTTTCCAATTCCTTGCGGAGGCTCAAGTAGTTCTCGATGATGCCGTTGTGAATCAGGGCTATCTTACCTGATTTCGAGAGGTGCGGGTGAGCGTTCACTTCGTTCGGCTCGCCGTGGGTGGCCCAACGGGTGTGCGCGATGCCAATGTGTCCGCTGACATCCTTTGTCGCAGCAAAAGCTTCTAGGTCGGAGACTTTTCCTTTTGCTTTATAAACATTGAGTTCGTCGGCTTCATTCAAGAGGGCGACACCGGCGCTGTCGTAGCCACGGTATTCGAGGCGTTTCAAGCCCTCAATGAGAATCGGGTAGGCATCCTGTGGGCCTACGTATGCTACTATTCCACACATGGTTTGAACAATTAATAAAGATGCAAAAATAGTTTTTTTGAAAAAACGAAAACAAAAAATTACAATTTTTTTCGTTTTGCAGATTATCCAAACGGCCTTAGTTCCCTGCACAAGCTGCTGTTGCCGCGCTAATGACAATGCCAGGAATGTGTTCCAAAGCATGGGCACACGACTCCAATGTTGAGCCTGTGGTCAAAACATCGTCGATAATCAGAACATGCTTGTTTTCCAATTCGTTGGCGAAACGTACCTCAAAAATGTCCTTCACGTTCTTGAAGCGTTCCTCGGCTGATTTTTTGGTTTGCGTGGCGGTGTTCACGGCGCGGATGAGGTATTTGTCGCCGATGGCAATGCCAGTTATTTCATTAATGCCTTTGGCAATCATCAGGCTTTGGTTGTAGCCACGCTTTTTCTCGCGCTTTGGATGGAGTGGCACGGGGATCAGATAGTCAATGCCTTGAAAAAGAGGTGCATCCTTGATGCTCAAACCGATTTGCTGACCCAAAAACACGCCCGCTTCCTTGTTGCCCTTGTATTTCAACTGGTGGATGAGGTGCTGCACCTTGCCCGACTTGGCGAAAAAGAAACACGCCGTGACTGCATGAAACTTGACTCGACCGTAAAACGTTTGCGCCACGGGGTTGTCGGCATGGTTTTCATAACCCGTTCGGGGCAGGAGGTAACGGCATTTCAGGCAGACCGTTTCCTCGTCCTTGAGCAAAGTCTCGCCGCAAGCCGCACAAACACGCGGATAGAACAGATCGAGGATGCTATCGAACCAAAAGCGGAAAGTCATGTGTCATTGCCCGATGTGGATGTATTTCTTGCGCGGCACCATCGCCTTGGGATTGCCCGATTCCAACGACTCATCGAGTTCATACACGCGGTAGTCGATGGGATAGTCCAACGAGTCGGGGAGGAGTTCGTCGGTGCGGCCTTGTTCGCGAAGCACTTGGTTGTACATGCGGCGGTTGTAGAGCAATCGAGCCTGACGGCGTGCCGACTTGTTGTATTTGTCGTAAAGGAACTGAATCGGGCTGGCGGTGACCGTCACCATGCCGTTGCCCGCAGGAGCGCGGCTCAGCCAAAGCGCATCGAGGTCTTCTTCAAGGCGTTGCAGCTCGCGTGGCGTTTCAATCGAAGGCATGGCAATGAACATTTCCTTGAAGGTCTCGTAGTCGTTGAAAGGCAAGACGGTCACCTCGCGAAGCGTGACGGTGTCACTTTTGAGGTGAACGAAAAGCGTGTCCTCAGCCATGGTGGAGTCAATGGGAATTAGCTGACGGGCATAGCCCAAACAGCTTACCCATAGTGTGTCAACGGTTTTGCCCGAAATGATAAATTCACCCTGTCGGTTGGTGATAGTGCCGCAATGTGCCATTTTACTGATGACGTGGGTGTTGCGCACAGGAAAAAGGCTGTCGCCCGTCACTACATAGCCTGTATAGGGCATCCGCTGTCGGCGCGGCGCATCGGTGTCTTGCGCAAAGGCGGCAAAACCGCATGAAAGCAGTATTAATATAATGAGTAGGCGTTTCACCTTTCGAGGTTGAGTTGGCTAAAATACGACATTTTGGAAACGCGGAAATGCGTTTTTTATTTCATTGCTCTTTTTGAATCATTTTCTCCAACCGATTGTACCAATCTTCGCCGAATTTGCGAATCATCGGGGCTTTGAGGAATTTCCACAACGGAATACCTTCCCGTTCACCTTTGCGCTTGGCGGGCACGCACACGCTCCATTCATGGTAAAGGATATGCGTGAAGCCGTCCTTTTCCACGAGGCGGATAGGGTAGAGGTGACAGGAAATTGGTTTCCAGAAGTCGCACTTGCCTTCAAGATAGGCCTTCTCGATGGCGCAAAGGGCAGTGCCGTTTTCGTGGAAATACACATAGGCGCATTCCTCGCCATTCACCAAGGGTGTGACCAATTCACCACACTCGTCATAATCGTAAACATCGCCTTCCTCGATGACTTTGAGGCCTTCAGGTCGCATGTATGGCTTGATGGCTTCGAGGTTGTCTTCAATCAGGCTGATTTCAGCTGCTTCGAGAGGTGCGCCCGCATCGCCGGCCACACAGCACCAGCCTTTGCAGCGCGGCAGACAGCAACAGAATTGGGCGTTCAGGAATTCGTCAGTGACGACGACATTGTCAAGAATAATCATGGTGCAAAAATAGCACTTTTCAGTGGAAACTCTTTCGTAAATTTTTTACTAAACAGCTTTTGTTTCTTCGTTTTCACCAAACCATGCATTTAAGGTTTCTTCTACCTTGGCCTCGATTTCAGGTGTGATTTTGTCTTGAACCTTCTTGATGACATAAAGCACGGCAATCCCTTCATCGAACATGCCAAGAATCTTATGCGCCTTGATAGGAATTAGGCTAAATGGCATGATAGTATATAGGATAGCTCCCACAATAAAGGCCTTTTCTAACGTGGTTGTCTCACCCATTGTCAGCACATAATACAATTGCAGTAGGGGCTTGGTGGCCACACGACCTGTTTTTTTGGCATACGTGCCGATTTTTCCGAACACTTCAGTTGATTTGGCTTTCCAGTCCACATTCTTCAGCTTGTCAAGCAGTTCGTTGGTGTCTTTTCCGCCCATAATGTAGGCCAAAACGGTGATGCAAAGGATGGTAATGATCATATTAATGGATTTAAGGGTTGATGTATTGGTTAGTTGTTCGACGAACTATGGTGGACAAATTCCGTTCCAAATCGTTTCCGTTTCGCTCAACAATTTCTCACGACTTGATTCTATCAGGGTTTTCAGCAATAAACTGGCTCCAGTCGGCTTTTTTATGCGCCTTGGCCTTCTCGGTGGTGTGCTTGGTGTAGTTCACGTCCTTGCCCTTCGAAATAGAATGACAAATAGCGGCGCCCACGGCATCGGTGGCATCAAAAAACTCTGGATTTTCTTCAGTTTTTAGGATGAAATGTACCATTTTGGCTATCTGTTCTTTTGAGGCGTTGCCGTTGCCTGTGATGGTCTGCTTGATGGTCTTGGGCGAGTACTCGAAAATAGGAATGTCGCGGTATAGGGCAGCAGCCATAGCCACACCTTGGGCGCGACCTAGTTTCAGCATCGACTGCACATTTTTCCCGAAAAACGGCGCTTCAATGGCCAACTCGTCGGGATGATATTCGTTGATGATTTCCAGCACACGTTCAAAGATTTTCTTCAGCTTGAGCGCTTGGTTGGCCAACTTTTTCAAGTTGATGACACCCATCGTGAGTAGTTCCAATTGTTTGCCTTGTTCGCGGATGACGCCGTAGCCCATTACCATGGTGCCAGGGTCAATACCGAGTATGATTTTTTCTTGGTTCATTTTGTTTTTTCGGCAAAGGTACGCATTTTCTCTTATCCAGTTTCTCCTTTTTGCTGCTTGCCATTCCACTTTTTCCGATTGGAATGATTGTTGTTTCCTTTTTTAGTACTTTTGCAACGATTGTTAAACCTTTAAACAAAGAAAAATGAAAGCATTGCGTGTTTTGTTCATAGCCTTAGCCATCATGATGGCTTCGGGCGCAATGGCCCAAACGGTCTATAACAGCAGTGGGTCAAGTTGCGGCAAGATTGAGAGTAACGGCACCATTCGCAACAGCTCAGGATCCAGCGTGGGTAGGTTCGACAGTGATGGCACTATCCGTAATAGTTCAGGCTCCAGCATTGGCAAGATTGACCGCGACGGCACTATCCGCAACAGTTCTGGTTCCAGCATCGGCAAGGTGGAAAGCGATGGCACGGTGCGCAATGGTTCTGGTTCCAGCATCGGCAAAGTGGAAAATGATGGCACAGTGCGCAATAGCTCTGGCTCAAGTATTGGCAAGGCCGCTGGCATCAAGCGGGAATGGGTAGCTGCCTATTTTTTCTTCTTTCCGTTTTATTAGTTTTAGGAAAGATAAATTTCATTGTTTCCGTTCGGTCGGATTTGCAATCCGCCACAACCCATAAACATTGATAAACTCAGTACTATGAAACACCTCTTTCCCTTGTTATTAGTCATTTTAGGACTCGCTTCGTGCAACAACAATTTGAATATCAACATTATCAATGCGAATGTGGAGCAACAAGTCCATCCGAAAGCCTTGGCCACGGCGCAGCCTCGTTTCAGTTGGCAATACGAAACCACAGAAAGCAACGTCGTGCAACAAGACTACCGCATCATCGTGGCTACGACCGCCGAAAATGCCCAAAAAGGCATTGGCGACCTTTGGGATTCAGGCATGACCTCCTCAAACCAAATGCTCTACATTCCCTACGCTGGTAAGGCACTTCAAAGTCGAGACAAAGCCTATTGGAAAGTCATTGCAACGGTGACCGCCAAGGGTAAGAAAGCTAAATTGGAAAGCGAAGTCAAGTCGTTTGAAATCAGCCTATTGAGCCAAGATGATTGGCAAGCGAAATGGATTGGACATGAGTTTGAGGATGATGTTTTGGTGGGACACACTCGTTTGGCGGCGCGTTACCTTCGCAAGGAATTTGCCCTCAAAGATGAAGTCCTTGTGGCAAGACTCTATGTTAGTGGCATGGGTGTTTATAGTGCTTACCTCAATGGCAACGAAATCGCACCCGAAGAGATGCTGAAACCCACGCTTTCGTGGTATTCTAAGCGTGTGTATTTCAACACATACGATGTCACGGAGATGCTCAACAGCGGCAATAATGCCATCGGTATTATCCTCGAAGGCGGTCGTTACACAACCATTCGTTACAATGCCGCCAACCCTCATTGGGACGACTCTGAGAATATATTTGGCTTTGGCACACCCCGACTTTTGCTGCAATTGGAAGTGACCTACAAAAACGGACAGAAAGACCTGATTGTCAGCGATGAAACATGGAAAATCACCAACCAAGGCCCCATCCGTACAGCCAACGAATATGATGGCGAGACTTATGACGAGAACTTCGTCCTAGGCGACTGGAACAAAACCAGTTATGATGATACCGATTGGCTTCAGGCTGAACTTGTTGATGCTCCCGAAGGGGTGCTGTCCGCACAACCCAATCCCAATATTACCGTGATGGAAAAACTAAAGCCTGTTGGCCTGTTTCAGAAAGGCGGAAAGTGGTATTTGGACATGGGTCAAAACATGGTGGGCTTTATTGATATGAAGGTGCGCGGACAACAACCAGGCGATACCATCACCATGCGTTTTGCTGAACTTCTTACCTCTGACAGCACGCTTTATACTGCCAATCTGCGCGGCGCGGAATGTACCGACCGTTATATTTGCGCCGTAGAGACGGTGTACACACCGTCTCTACCCATTTCGTGGCATCCGATGTTCGTTTATCATGGTTTCCGTTATGTGGAGATTTCCGGTCTGCGCGAAAAGCCCAGTTTGGACGACTTTGAAGGTTGGGTGATTTATGATGAAATGCCCGTCACAGGCACGTTTGAGACCTCCAACGAAATTATCAACGCTGTCTATCACAATGCCTATTGGGGCATTCGCGGCAATTACCGTAGCATGCCTACCGATTGTCCACAGCGCGACGAACGCATGGGCTGGACAGGCGACCACACCACAGGGTGCTTTGGTGAGTCGTATGTCTTTGGCAACCAACAACTTTATGCAAAATGGCTCACCGATGCCGAGGATAGCCAGCTTGAAAACGGTTCTGTGGCCAATGTCATTCCGCCTTACTGGCGCGGCTACACCGACAACATGACTTGGCCAGGAGCTTTCGTCACGGTGGCCGACATGCTTTACACCCGTTTCGGCTACCTTGAGCCTATCCGCCAGCATTATGCCGCCATGAAAAAGTGGATTTTGCACATGAAAATCGATTACATGCGAGGCGGCCTCATGCCCCGCGATACTTACGGCGACTGGTGCATGCCGCCCGAGTCGCTGGAACTCATCCATTCCAGCGACCCGAACCGCATTACCTCTGCTTCCGTAATCTCAACGCCGTTCTATTGTTACCTCTGCGGCAAGATGGCCAAGTTTGCCGAAACACTGGGCTTTGAAGACGATGCGGCCTTCTTCCAACAGGAAATTACCACTTCCACGGTGGCTTTCAACGATAAATATTTTAACCGCGTGACGGGTGTTTATGCCAATAATACGGTGACAGCCAATATCTTGCCTTTGTGGTTCGGTATGGTTCCCAAAGGTTTGGAAGCCAAGGTTTTGGAAAGCATCATCGATAAGACCATGAACGAATGTGGCGGTCATGTCTCGACGGGCGTGGTCGGCATTCAGCAGCTGATGCGTTGCCTGACGGAATACGGTCGTGGCGACCTTGCCTTCAAGATTGCTTCCAACGAAACCTATCCGAGTTGGGGCTACATGGTCCGCAACGGTGCCACCACCATCTGGGAACTTTGGAACGGCAATACCGCCGATCCCGCCATGAACTCGGGCAACCATGTGATGTTGCTCGGCGACCTCATCATCTGGGAATACGAATACCTCGGCGGCATCCGCGCCTTGGAACCTGGCTACAGTAAAATCCAACTCAAGCCCTATCCCATTGAGGGACTGGACTTTGTGAACTGTGCCTACAATTCCGTTTCAGGTCGCATCGAAAGCAAGTGGAAACGCAATGGCAACCACTTTGAATGGGATTTCACCATTCCTGCCAATACCATGGCTGAGGTCTGCTTGCCTACAACCAATGGTTATGAAGTGAAGGTTTACGGTAGCGGGAAGTACTATCTTGATTCAGAGATTTAAGAAAGATGTAAATTTGTGATTGTTATTGTTTTGAGTTTTTGAAATAAAAAGTATTTTTGCAGCCAATAGAAACTCATATATTATGGAAAGAACCTATAGATATAATAATTCACAAGTGACCATCCGATTCGGCAATATCCTTGATTCAGAAGCCGAGGTCATTGTCAGTAGTGATGATTGTTATATCACCATGGGAGGTGGGCTGTCCATGTCAATCCGAAACGCCGAAGGGTCAGGTGCTATTGAGAGGGATGCGCATAAGAAAGTGCCAGCGGGATTGGGGGATGTTGTGGTTAGCACTGCTGGTAAATTGAGGCAGAAATTTATATTTCACGCCATAACAATTGGATTTATAAATAATACCCCTGTTAAAAATGCCCCAAAAGAAGAGATACAAGACTACATCATTGGGAATTCTGTGACGAGATGCTTGGATTTGATGCGCAATCTTAACGTGTCCTCTATCGCGTTTCCAACCATTGGCGGAGGTGTGGCGGGCATTCCTCTTCAAAGAATTGCCAAAGTTATGGCAAGGTCGATTTCTGATTTTCTTTTGAAGACGAGTTTTCCATACAAGATAGAACTGTTCATTTATTCAACGGAAACCCAGCCTGATTATATAAAGTATTTGGATTTCTTTGAACAATTTGCGGCTTGTGTTGATAGCAAAGAGGAAAGCCCTTGGCACATTACGCCAATTGAAACGAAAATCACCAATGTTGATGAAAATTACGATGTGTTCATTAGTTATTCCCGACGGGATTGTTCTGTTGCAGATGAGATTATCGCTTTGCTAAAAGAATTGAATTTGCGTATTTGGATTGACCGTTCGGGTGATTATAGTGGTAGAAACTATAAGTCGGTGATTGTAAATACAATACGCAACTCAAATATTATTTTGTTTCTGTCATCAGAAAGGAGCAACAGTTCGGACAATGTGATAAAAGAGATTTCTGTTGCAGTTGAGCAAAAAAAGCACATTATCCCGATAAGAATTGACAATGCCCCTTATGCTGACAGTATAGCCTATGACCTGACGGGGATTGATTACATTAATTATTCAGAGCAGAAGGAGGAGCTGGTGCAAAAAGTGCTTTCTCAACTGACATTAATTAGGAATTCCTAAAAAGTCGTTTTACAAAAGTTAGAAAGTTGTTATCACCCAAACAACTCCGTCCCCAACTCATAAACTAACCTCACTAACAATTTACTGCAGTTTAGAAGGTGAAAAACTTACCGTTTACTGCAGTTTAGAGGAGTAAAAACTTACCGTTTACTGCAGTTTAGAAGATAAAAAACTTGCAGTTTAGTGCAGTTTAGTTTTGTAATTTGTTGAAAATATGTAATTTTGCGGCAAATTAAAAAACATAAAATCATGACGGAACTGGAAAGAGTATTACGCGACCAACGAGAAGAACTTGAAAACACCGATTTCAGCCAATATGTAACAAGAAGGGAAGAGAAAGAACTGGATTTGGAAAGCCCTGTTGCACAAATCGTTATCGGTGTACGGCGTTGCGGAAAGTCAACTTTGTGCCAGAAAGTGCTCAAACAAAGCGGTGTGGCGTTTGCCTACGCCAACTTTGATGATGCCGTGCTTGCCTCACTGAAGGCGGTGGAAATGAACCTACTTATGGAAACTCTTTACCAGATTTATGGCACATTTACCCATCTCTTTCTTGATGAAGTTCAAAACATCGACCAATGGCCTTTGTTTGTTAACCGTCTACTGCGGCAGAAAATACATCTTGTCCTTACAGGCAGCAATGCCAATCTGTTGAGCGATGACCTGAGTACCCATATTACTGGACGCTATAATGAGATTCGTCTCTATCCTTTTTCTTTTGAGGATTATTGCGTGACAAAAAAGGTTGACACACAAGGGCTGACCACTAAAGCAGAAGGCCTTCGACGCCATGCGCTTGATGGTTATCTCAAATTGGGTGGTCTCCCCGAAACCTTTTCCATGAGTGATCAAGGCAAATATGTCCGTTCCCTCCTCGATGCCATCATCAACAAGGATGTCTGCGAAAGATATAAGATACGCTATAAGAAAACCTTGCAACAAATAGCCAACGGACTTCTTGACCATTTTTGTCAGGAGGTCAATTATCAAGATATACAAGAGGCATACCATTTGAAATCTATTCATACGGCCAAAAACTATGTTTCTTATGTAGAAAAGGCCTATCTTGTGCGTTTGGTACCACGTTATTCTTTCAAGAGCATTGAACGACAAAACCACAGGAAGGTCTATGCCATCGATACGGCTTTCGTCACCAGCCACTCCGATGTTCTTCAAACAGATAGTTGGGGTTGGCGGTTGGAAAATGTCGTATGCATAGAACTGATGCGCCGTATGGAGTATGCCACACAAGAACTGTTCTATCTGCGCGAAAATCGCAGTTATGAAGTCGATTTTGTTGTTGTTGACCAAGGCCATGTCACGCAACTGGTCCAAGTAACCTACGATTTCAGCAATCCGAGCACCAGATTATACAATCGTGAAATTGGTGGATTGATTAAAGGTGCTACGGCTACGCGATGCAACAATCTTACCCTCATCATGATGCACGGCGAACCTAAGGAGATACAAGAGGGCAACTATACTGTGAAATGCATACTCGTCACCGACTGGCTACTATCTTATCCAAATAACTCCGTTCCCAATTCATAAACCGAAGCTACAGGAACAATTTCAATCTTAAATCGCAAGGTATCCAATCCTTTGGCATTGTACTTTGAGACAAAAATCTTCTCAAAGCCCAGTTTGTCGGCCTCAGCGATACGGGCTTCTATGCGGGTCACGGCGCGAATCTCGCCTGAGAGACCCACTTCGGCGGCAAAAGCATAACGCGAAGGGATGGGGATGTCGGCATTTGACGAAAGCACCGCCACGATGACGGCCAAATCAATGGCGGGGTCGTCCACGTGGAGGCCTCCAGCGATATTCAAGAAAACATCTTTTATGGAAAGTCGGAAGCCAGCACGTTTTTCAAGCACGGCTAGCAGCATGTTCATTCTACGAATATCAAAACCTGTGGCGGATCGTTGCGGGGTGCCGTAGGCTGCACTGCTTACCAAGGCTTGTGTCTCGATGAGCATGGGGCGTTGGCCTTCCATGGTGGCGGCAATGGCGATGCCGCTCACTTCCTCGTCACGTTGCGAAAGCAGAATTTCGCTGGGATTGGTCACCTCACGGAGGCCAGTGGCGTTCATTTCGAAAATGCCTAATTCAGAGGCTGAACCAAAGCGGTTCTTGATGGTGCGCAGGATGCGGAAACCATAGTGGCGGTCGCCTTCGAATTGTAAGACGGTATCGACAATATGCTCCAAAATTTTCGGTCCAGCGATGCTGCCGTCCTTGGTGATGTGGCCAATGAGGAAGACTGGCACCTGATAAGCTTTGGCCATCTTGTTCATCTCGGCGGCGGTCTCACGGATTTGTGAAATGCTACCTGCCGCGGCATCTACGTAAGGTGATTCAAGCGTTTGGATGGAATCCACCACCACGATATCGGGCTGCACATTTTTGAAATGCTTCAGGATTTCCTGCGTGTTGGTCTCGGTGAGGATGAGGCAGTCGGGATTGGCGATGCCGATGCGCTCGGCCCGCATCTTGATTTGGGTCTGGCTTTCTTCGCCGGAGATGTAAAGTACCTTTTTTCCAACCAATTGCAAGGCAGTTTGCAAAAGCAAAGTCGATTTGCCGATACCAGGTTCGCCGCCCACAAGAGTGAGCGAACCAAGCACCAAGCCGCCGCCCAAAACCCTGTTGAGTTCTTCGTAGGGCAAAATGATACGCTGTTCCTTGGCGTTGGTGATTTCCCTAATGGGCATGGGAAGGCTCTGGCTTTCAAGCGCGATGTTTTTTTTCACCGTTTTGGTGTCCTTTCCCGTGACGACGGTCGATTCCTCGCAGGTGTTCCACTCGCCGCAAGCTGGGCATTTCCCGAACCATTTCGGCGACTCGTTGCCGCATTCCTTGCAAAAAAAGACGGTTTTTTCTTTGGCTGGCATAATCAATTTTTTGACGCGAGACTTCGGGACGCGGGACGCGAGTCGTTGCTGCCACGTCTCATGTCCCGTGTCTTAACGGCCACAAAAATAATAAAAACGGCAAAACACACCTAAACTCCCGAATTTTTAATACTTTTGTAGCCAAATACATTCTTTTGATGAAGCATCATTTACTCACACTACTTGTAATATTGTTTACTTCACCGTTGTTTGCCCAGCAGGGCGATGTGGTGTTGTGCGAAGGCTTCTTCAACCCTTGGCTTGAGGAAGGTTGGGACGCGACGGGCGATGATTGGGTGGTGTGGTACATCTCCAACACGGCTTATGCGGGTGGCAAGGCACGCGAAATGCAGATGTATCCCGACTTCAATTTCAACGGCACGACGCGCCTCGTCACGCCGATTGTGGAATTGGAGAAATACGACTTCATCAACTTTCAGTTTAATCATGCGCTTGAAGCCACCCAAGGCGAGTTGGATGTGCAGATTGGTATCGGCATCTCGCAGGATGGCGAAAATTGGGAAAGCATTTGGGAGGATACGGTGCATGGTAGCATCGCGCAAAGCCAGTATTTGCTCACTTTCGACATGGAGGAATGGCCCACAAAGTCACCACAGTTTTGCCTCTATTTCACGGGGCATGGCGCTTATGTCAATAGTTGGTATGTGGATAACGTGATGGTCTTTGCGTCCAAGAAAAATAAATACGGCGGCATCGATGACACCGACGAAAACGGCTTTGTGGCCGCACGTTCGCATATTCTGAACCTGAAAGGTCCCTCGGCGGGAAGCGTGACGAAATTCTCCTCTCTTCGTGCTTCGCGCAACCGTTATGCAAGAGTGGTCGAAGGCCGACAAAAGAAATGGTGGCAATTTTGGAAGAAGTAAAAGTAACAATATGAATAAGAATATATTAGCTTTTCTTTTGGTTCTGTTTTCGTTGTCGGTTTCGGCCCAGAATTTCACCGACAGCAATCTGCCTATCGTGGTCATCAATACGGATAACGGAGCCAACATTCCAGATGAACCAAAGGTTTTGGGGACGATGAAAATCATCTGGCATCAGGATGGCTCGCGCAATTATATGACCGACATTGACAACCCAGAGCTTTTGAATTACGATGGACGTATCGGCATCGAAAGACGCGGTAGTAGCTCCCAGAATTTCAACAAGAAACCATACGGTTTGGAGACCTTGCAGGACGACAACGAGACGAACAACAATGTGAGCATTTTCAACATGCCTGAAGAGAACGACTGGATTCTCAACTCGTTGGCATACGACCAGACGGGCATGCGAGATTTCCTGTCATACGAGCTTTCCGAAGCCCTCGGGCAATATGCCTCGCGCCGCCAGTATTGCGAAGTGGTCATCAATGGCGATTATAAGGGCCTTTATGTTTTCATGGAGAAAATCAAGCCCGACAAAGGCCGCGTGAACATTGAGAAGATGGACCAAACTTGTAACAGTTATCCCGAGATTACGGGTGGCTACATCGTCAAGGCAGACAAAACCACTGGCGGCGACCCCGTGGCTTGGACCATGCAAGGCTACGGTGGCGGTGGCTGGGGAGGCTGGGGCAGCAACACCGACTTCATCATGCATTATCCCAAGCCCTCAGAGATCACCAACACCCAAAAGAACTACATCCATAACGTGTTCAACGACCTCGCGTCCGTTTCCAACCAACACAACACCACCGTAGCTTCGGGCATTCCGTCGGTCATCGACATTCCTTCTTTCGTTGATTTCATGATGATTGCGGAATATTCTTCTAACGTGGATGTGTATTCGTTCAGCACTTTTTTCCACAAGGATCGCATGGGAAAACTCCGCGCTGGTCCGGTTTGGGACTATAACCTCGCTTATGGTTACGATGCCTTCGGCAACCGTAGCAAGTACGATGTTTGGCAGTTCAACAATACCGACAACAACGGCCCGAAATTTTGGAAAGACCTGTTCGACACTGACTTTTTCCGCTGTTATTTTGCCAAGCGCTGGTTTGAGCTAACCGAGCCAGAACAGCCTTTGAATTATGACCGTGTTTGCGTTCGCATTGACGAAATTGATGAGCTGATTTCCGAGGCCGTTGCCCGCGACAACCAACGTTGGAACCAAATGAACCAGCACACCCAGTATGTGAACAACATGAAGAATTGGCTACAGCAGCGCACCAATTGGCTGAACAACAACATAGGTTCCGACCAAGGTTGTTCTGATGTTGACCTGCCGCCTTTGGTCATTTCCAAGATCCATTACCATCCGATGGACTATTGGGGTATCGACGGCGACCATTTCGAGTTCATCGAAATCACCAACAACGGTGACGACAATGTGGACTTGACGGGTGTTTATTTCCGCGAGTTGGGCATCACCTATCGTTTCCCGAACGGCTCGCAAATTGCTCCGCGAGAGGCCATTTTGCTTTGTTCCGATTCGTTGGCTTTCATCGACTATTACAAAACCACGCCTTTCGGACAATATTCGCGCAAGCTCTCCAACAAATCGGAGAACCTCGTGTTGGCCGATGCTTGGGGCAACATCATCGACGAGGTACATTATGCCGACAGCGAGCCTTGGCCCACCGAACCCGATGGCAATGGTCCCTATCTTGAGCTGAAAAACCTTGATTCCGACAACAGCCTTGCTGAAAACTGGACATTTGGTGATGATTTGACTGGAATTAAACAATTCTCTGAAAACCAAAACATTGCGCTTTATCCCAATCCCACATCAGGCAAGATACATATTGCTGCATCGGATAATCTTGTCAGATGCCAGGTGCTGGATTTGATGGGTAACATTTTGTTAGAAACCTCACCCAGTAGTAGTATTTTTGACCTCGATCTGAGCCGTTTTCCTTCGGGAATGTATATTATTAAGGTAACGACAGTGGAAGGGAAAATATCTTTCGGAAAAGTAATAAAACATTGATTTTCTGTGTTTTACCGATAAAGACAATGTCCAAGCTTTTTATGGGAACGACAAAAGCATTCAAAATTTCATAAAACCCTTGCATATCAAAAAAAAGTCGTATCTTTGCAGCCGCAAATCGCAAGATTCAACGAAGTTAAAAGGGTACCTTGCCCGAGTGGTTAGGGATCGGTCTGCAAAACCGGGGACGGCGGTTCGAGTCCGCCAGGTACCTCACAAGCCTGCTGATTTTTCGGCGGGCTTTTTTGTTTGTTGTGGAATGGGAATTCATCGAGGTCTAATGGTCGTTTTGAAGCGTCTTGTCTTACTTTTTCAGCTGGGAGCAATCATGTCCAATAGACTTTTCCGAAAACGAGATGTTCAGAATCCATGGGAGTTGAAACGGGGAAGTAGATTAAGGAGTAGCAACAAACCTACAATAAATAGTCCAAGTAGTTTTCAGGAGTGACGACAACGGTTTCTTTGACGGGATAAGCTTCCAAAAAGCTTTTTGGAAAATGGGCTTTCTTATTGGCGTTCCATTTCATTTCGAAAGCAGTCATTTGGCCGTCAGACTCTTCTATCAAATCAATTTCCTGCTGCTGATTGGTGCGCCAAAAATAGGTGTTGCAAAAATATTCTCCGTTTTGGTTGCGTTTCATGCGCTCGGCGATGAAGAAATTCTCCCATAATGCTCCCATGTCATTTCGCAAGGTAACGGGCGCAAATTGCTGAATGACAGCGTTTCGCACACCTGTATCATAAAAATAAATCTTTTTGCTTTTTTTGAGTTCGGTTCGCAGGTTACGGTTAAGGCCGCCCAAACGGAACACAACATAGCACTTTTCAAGCAAATCAATGTATTTGTCGATGGTTTTGTTGTCGGTTTGAAGCATGTTTGACAATTCGTTGGTTGAGACCTCACTTCCGATTTGAAAGGCAAGGGCTTGCACCAATTTCTCTATCAACTCTGGTTTGCGGATGTCGCCCAATGAAAAAATGTCCTTATACAAATAGCTTTGTGTCAGTTCGGTGAGGTATTTTTTAGCTTGTTCTGGATGGGTGATGATGTCAGGATAGCTGCCATAAATCAACCTGTTTTCCAGCGTTTTTCTTTCCTCTAACAATCCGTATGTTTGGATGATTTCTGCACTTGATATGGGAAAAAGATGATATTCCAGTTTTCGCCCTGTCAGTGGCTCATTCAGTCGATTGTGCAACTCGAATGCCGATGAACCTGTAGCTATCACTTGCACATTCTTGAAATTGTCAATGATGAGCTTCAAGGTCAGCCCAATATTGTTTACTTTTTGGGCTTCATCGATGATAATCAGCTTGTTGTTGCCAATGAGCAGTTTGAGTTTGGCTGTATTGGTGTTCTCCAACATACTGCGTGTTTCCATTTCATCGCAATTCATCATCAGAATTGGTTGTTTGCTATCCTGTGACAACTGTTGCAGTAGAGTGGTTTTTCCCACCTGCCGTGCTCCAATTAATACAATGGCTTTCCCATTATACAATTGGCTTTCAACGACTTTTTTTAAATCTCTCTGTATCATCTTTAAAACTTTGCCATGCAAAAATACTAATTTTATGGATTATAATCTAAAAAAAAGCAATATTTTTTGGAATATAATCTAAATTTTCCAAAAAACACTACTTGAATTATGTTCTGATTTTCAAGAAATCAATAGGGATGCTAAAACTATGAAAAAGTTTTCGTACCTTCACGCCATGAAACTGATTTTTGTTACTTGCGCTCTCAAATGATTGTAGTATCTTTTGCATCGAATTTCAATACAGCTCCCAGTTCGGCACGAGTACGTATAGGGTCGCTCTGCGTAGCATTAGATAGGTCGCTACCCTTGCCTTTCGCTTTTGTACTGTTATCTATTGTATAGCCAGTAAGCACCCAACTTTTATTTGTTCTATTCCTAAATAACGAAACTGTTGTATGGTTTTTGAAGACAATGTCAACCCTCTGGCCTCTATTTACACCATAAGACTGAAAAGAAATCGCCTATATCCTTGACCTGAAGGAAAACACGGTCAGCAAGAGCCGCCTCAGCATCAAGCGGAAAACGGGCATGGAGGAACTCGCTGATGTGGTAAAATTTTTTATAAACTGACTACCCGCATCAGACAATTCTTGCAATCGAATTCGAGGCCGAAGGTGTTTTCGCCATTGCGGATGAACAGCGGCCCGACAGGTTTCCCCGTGATTTTTGGACACATACTATTGGCGTAACGGATGCAATGGTGGCAGGTCATTAAGGCCGCGGGAATGGCCATTTTGTCTGTAGGGATGCACTGCGTGCGTCCACCTTCGGTTTCATTTTCGGTCGTGTCAGCGGACACAAGTGGTGTATCTGAACAACAACGGGTGGGACGGTTATTGCGGTGGTTTTCAATCAATTCTTCCGTTAATTTAGCCACCAAATCGCGTTTCATTTCACCGATGACGGAGGCGGGAATCAGGTAGGGTTGCGAGAATTGCAATTTTAGATTGATGGGGTTGAAAGGCGTGTCGCCCCATTGTAGGGCTTTGCGGCGGATGTTTTCGGTGGCCTTTTCGGGGTTATTGGCGGGGATTTTTTCGCATTGTATCGTTGCCTTTGTGCGGACGCACTGCGTGCGTCCGCTATCGGTGGCATTTGCGGACACATTCGATGTGTCCCTACAAGGTTCCTCCGTAGGGACATATCGCTTGCGTCCACAAAATTCATATCCCGTTTCGGTTTCGGCCAGCACCAAATCAATGTCGATTTTTCGGTCGCCCTTTGAGGCCTCCACCTGTTTTTGCCATTCGATGTCGTAATTACGGTAGATTTGTGTGCCGCGTTCTGCGCCGTGGGGTCTGTTTGTAGAGACGGTGTGCACACCGTCTCTACCTATGTTCACCACATCTATTCGTAATCCCTGCAATTCATTGTCTTTGTTCAAAAAACACAGCCCATCGCCATTGTGCAACACCTTGTCGGTGGCAATCTCCATGCGGAGGCTATTGCACCAACGCACCTCGCCGATGTATTCGCCCATCGATTTAGGCGTGAATGGCGCATCGATGCCCTGCTGCCGGCCATGGAAAAAGAAATCGGTGAAACCACGGTTGAAGGATTTTTCGGGGTTGACTTCAAATGTAGAGACGTGGCGCGCCGCGTCTCTACAAGAGGATTGTTCGTATTCAGGGCGGCGTTCAAAGATTTCATCCAATTTCTGACGGTAATAAGCCGTCACATTTTTCACATAATCCGCCTCTTTCATGCGGCCTTCGATTTTGAAACTCGTGATGCCCGCATCCATCAGTTCCTCAAGATGTGCGCTGTTATTCAGGTCTTTAAGCGAAAGCAAGTGCTTACCTTTAATCAACACCTTTCCGTTGACATCGAGCAAGTCCCAAGGCAGACGACAAGGTTGGGCGCAAGCACCACGGTTGGCACTGCGGTTGCCGATGAACTGGCTCAAATAGCATTTTCCGCTATGGCTGACACACAAAGAACCGTGGACAAAAAACTCCAACGGAACCGTCGTCTTTTCGCGGATTTCCTTGATTTCCTTCAGGCTCAACTCGCGACCCAAGACCACTTGGCTGAAACCCAATTGCTCCAATTCCTGCACACGTTCTACGGTCAGGTTGTCGCATTGCGTGCTTGCATGGAGTGGGATAGGGGGCAATTCCAAATTGAGCAATTCCAGATCTTGCACGATGAGGGCATCCACGCCAGCATTCCAGCAATCGTAAGCGATTTTTCGGGCGTGTTCTAACTCGTTGTCATACAGCAAGGTATTCAAGGTGACATACACCTTGGCATCATACAAAGCCGCATGGCGGCATAGTTTTTCGATGTCTTCAATGGAATTGGAGGCCTTTTCGCGGGCACCGAAATCTGGTCCACCGATATAGACGGCATCTGCGCCGTGGTTGATGGCCGCCATGCCCACCGTGCAATCTTTGGCGGGCGCAAGCAGTTCTATTTGGGTCGTTTTCATGGCGCAAAGGTACGCTTTTTCAGCACGATGACGATTATTTTCCTATTTTTGCAAATTTTAGAGCTATGCGAAGCCGAACGAAAACCATATTGTTTGTTCTGACCCTCATTCTGGTGCTGTTGCCCGTCTTGCAGCAACTGACTAAAGCGGTGCCTTGCAAGCCATTGGGCGGTGTCACCGAAGAGCAGTCCAAACCAGAACTGACCTTACAAAGTTTTCGCGACGGCAGTTTCCAAAAAGATAACGAAGCTTATCTCAAGCAGCATTATGGTTTCCGCGAACCTTTGACCCGCGTTTACAACCAAACTTTGTGGAGCCTATTTCGCTATTCGAAGGTGGAAGAGGACGGTCGCATCGTTATCACTCCAGATAATTGGTTGTTTGAGCCTTGGACGGTGAAAGAGTACTACCAGAGTTGTTCCAATATCTATTCCGAGGACTCATTGGAAGTTGCCAAAGTCTTTGAGGCAGAGGCGCAGAATGTGCTTAAGGTGCAGAAGTTCTTGGAGCAGTACAACACCCATCTTTTCGTGGCCTTGTTGCCTGGCAAAGAACAGATTTGCGCCGAGCACATGCCCGAGAACACGCTTTATCATCAGGAAAAGAAAATCACGGCATACGATTTTTATTCCAGGCGTCTCAAGGAGTTGGGTGTCAATTGTGTGGACTTTGCGGACTGGTTCATGCAGATGAAGGACACGGTGAGCTATCCGCTGTTTCCGCAGACGGGTACGCATTGGAGCGTGTTGGCTGCGCAACATGCCGCCGACAGCTTAGTACGCTACATGGAAGACTTGGCCGACATCAACATGGTGAATATTAAGCTCGAACCCGACTTTCAGCGCACACTGACAGCCGACATGGACTTGGAAAGCCTGATGAATCTCCTCTGGCCCCTCCAAAAACGCCCCAACCGCCTCGCCTACGCCAATTTCGACCCAGACTCGACGGCGGTACATCCCATTTTGATTACCATTGGCGACTCGTTTTATTGGAACATCCTCAACCTGACGCCCGTTTGGGCCGTGTTCGAGAAGGCTCCCTATTGGTACTATTTCAGCACTGTCTATTATGGTACAGATGACCGCTCTGTCACCCAAAATGTCAGCGACATCAATGTGCTTCAGGAGGTCAAGGATGCGGACTTTGTGATGCTTTCCTATTCTACCGTTGGGCTGTATCGCCTCGGCAATGGCTTTCCGGAACGCTTGCTCGAAGAACTTGGCTTTGACGAAAACAACAACAATGCAACGCCATGAAGAAGTTTCCGAAATATGACATGGTGCTGTTTTCGCTGCTGATGGTGCTTTTGTTGATACCTATCGTGCAGCAAGCCACGGGTATTTTTCCCACAACATCCTTGAAAGGTTTTTTCGAGCCTACGCCCAAGCCTGAGTGGTCTTTCGAGTCGTACAAGACCAACACTTATCAGCAGCAAATTGAGAAATATACGAGCGAAAACTTTGGCTTCCGCGAGCCTGTCATTCGGATGTACAACCAATACCTTTGGTCGGCCTATCGCAAAACCTATTGCCATTTCATCACGCCTGGCAAAAAGGGCTGGCTGTATTACACAGCGGCTATTGATGATTATTATGGACATGAGGTGCCCAAACAATTTCTGACCAATGCTGACGCTATTGCACATGCCGAGAGTGAACTGCTGGCGATGGACTCCTTGCGCCAAGTATTGAAAACCCACGATGTTGAGTTTTTGGCATTTCTGGCACCCGATAAGACGTTGGTTTATCCCGAGTATTTGCCGCGAAGGAATGCCGACACTAGGAGTCCTAAAATGGCAGAATATTTTGACCGACGCATGACAGAGCTTGGATTCCCGCACATCAACATGACGAACTGGTTTGTTGCGATGAAAGACACAGTTTCGTTTGCTTTGTTTCCCAAGACTGACTCTCATTGGCGTTATTCAGCGGTTTATGGCTTTGACTCGCTTTTCCGCTACATGAACACTTTGGAAGGCCCTGATTTTCCAACCCTTCACATCGGGCGGGCAGAGGCTTATGAATCGGGTTTGAAGGAAGGCGACGAGGAGACTTTGAACCTGCTTTTTCCCATTCGCGGTGGTGGCGTGAGGTACAAGTCCGACATTACGGTGGAGGCAGATTCGACGCAGCGCAAGCCTCGGGTGCTGTTCGTGGGCGACTCTTTCATCTGGAGCTTAGATACTTACCTGCCCATCCAAAAGCTGATGGGAAACAGGGATGTGTGGTTCTACAACAACACGGCGTTTGTAGGTTTCGATAATGTCATGTTGAATGTCAAGGAAATCAATCGGTTGCGGCATATTTTGAAAGCGGATTATGTGGTGTTTTATTCGGCGGGCCATCAGTGGTGCGAAGCCACCTATGGCTTTGCTACTGATGCTTTGAAATTGTTTGAGCAAGCTACTGAAGCTGACATTGCGAAGGCAAGGCTGATGAACGACATTGAGCGCGACCGTGAATGGCTTTCTCAGTTGAAAGTCTATGCTTCGCAAAACGATGTTGCCTTGGAGGATGCCTTGAGTGGCGAGGCTGACAATGTGTTGGAAAATAAAGCGTTGTTTCGAGAAGGCATTGTGGTCGATACCGCCATTTTGATTCAGATGAGGAAAGAGGAAATCATCAAGAAATGGCGCAGCAGTCCCGACCAAATGAAGATGTTTGAGAAAAAAGCCAAGGATAGGGGCCTGACTATAGAGGAAATGATAGAGAAGGATGCCCAATGGGTTGTTGAACGACAGATAGAGAATGGAGAATTGTTTTAAATATTTGAAAATTAGAGATATACAACATGGTATTCAGTAGCAACATATTTCTGCTTTATTTCTTGCCGATTTTCTTCGTCGTCTATTTCCTGATGCCGAGAAAGTCGCGCAACTATGTGCTGCTGTTGGCCTCGCTCGTGTTTTACGCTTGGGGCGCGCCTGAATTCATCATCCAGTTCATTGTTTCGATTGTCGCCAATTTCTTCATTGTCAGATGGATGTGCAAGATCGAAAACCCAAGGGCGAAGAAATGGCTCTGTGGCGCTTCCATCTTTATCAGTTTGGGATTGCTATTATTCTACAAATACGGCAACTTCCTTTTGGACAACTTCTGCACGGTGATGGATTGGTGCGGCTGCCACCATGTGACAGCCCTACAATTCTCAACGATACTTCTCCCTATTGGCATTTCGTTTTTCACGTTCCAAAGCGTGACCTACACATTGGACACCTACCGAGGCGTGAACCGACCGATGGAAAGTTTATGGGATTACATGCTGTATATCACCATGTTCCCGCAGCTGATTGCTGGTCCTATCGTGCGTTATTGCGATGTGGCTGAGCAAATCCGCCAGCGCGAATCGACCATGGGCGACCGCTTGCAAGGCTTTTACCGTTTCGTCATTGGTTTGAGCAAGAAAATCCTCATTGCCGATGTGATTGGTCTGCGTGTGGACCAAATTCTCGGTCCCGCCAAACTTGACGCAAGCGCGTTTTCGGAAGTCGCCAACCGTATTGCCAACTTAGACACGGGTACGGCCTGGATTGTGGCTTTGGGCTACACTTTCCAAATCTATTTCGACTTTGCGGGCTATTCTGATATGGCCATTGGTTTGGGTCGCATGATGGGCTTCAAGTTTCCGGAAAACTTCGACAATCCTTATACCTCGCGCTCCATCACCGAGTTTTGGCGGCGTTGGCACAAGACCTTGGGCGCGTTCATTATGAATTACCTTTATATTCCGCTGGGCGGCAACCGCAAAGGCAAGGGTAGGACCTATCTCAACCTGTGGCTTTGTTTTCTGCTGTCGGGGTTGTGGCATGGTGCTTCGTGGAATTTCGTCGTTTGGGGCGCGATGCACGGCCTTTTGATCTGCGCCGACAAGCTTTTCCTCGGCAAGGTGATGCAGCGCATAGGAAAAGTGCCTTCTGTCGTTCTGACTTTCCTCACCGTTACCATCATTTGGGTCTTTTTCCGTATCGAAAACATCGGTTTGGCTTGGACGTTTGTCACGCGTCTGTTTGCCTTCGATTTCAGCGGATTTGTCTTCACGGGCAACGCTCATGTCTATACGATTCTCGTCATCGCGGCGTTCTTCTCCTTCATCACGTTGAGCCGTTTCGGACAACGCTGGCAGGAAAAGGCCTACTACACCGAATTCACTGACCGTCAGTACATTTGGCGTTGGTTGGTAGCTGCTTTTGCATTTCTGTTCTGCGTGGCTGCCCTCAATGCTTCCGATTTCAGTCCGTTCATTTATTTCAGATTCTAAACCCGTGAAACAGCAGCCGAAATATAGTAAGATTCTGACTTTCATTCTGATGGTCTTGCTGTTTTTGCCCATGCTGCAAGGTCGGTTCCAATGGATTCCGTTGAAGCCGTTGAATGGTGTTGTCGAAGAAGTCGAGAAGCCTGAATTTAGCCTTGAAAGTTATCAATCAGGCGATTATGCCAAGCAAATCGAAGCCTATTTGAGTGCACATTTTGGTTTCCGAGAGTCGGTCATTAGGCAGTATAACCAATACTTATGGTCTTGTTATAGAAAGACTTACGCCCACGATGTAGTGGCGGGTAAGAAAGGTTGGCTCTTTATTCCAGAAAGTGTCAGGGATTATTACGGAAAGGAATTGCTACGCTGGCAACCGAGTGTAGAGGAAGCTCGACAGAATTTCGACCTTGAAATCAAGCATTTGGATTGGGTGCGCCGCATTTTGAAGGAAAACGGCGTGGAGTTGATGGCCTTCATGGCACCCGAAAAAGGCTTCCTTTATCCCGAATATCTTCCTGATGCTGAGCGCGATACCGCCACGTTCAATGCCCGAAAATACTTTGAGGAGAAGCTTGCCGAGACCGATTTTCCATGCATCGAGATGACACGTTGGTTTATGCAGATGAAGGACACTATCGATTATCCGCTGATGCCGCAAACGGGCGCGCACTGGGTTTTTCCAGCCGTGTATGCTGCTGACTCACTGTTGCGTTATATGGAAACGTTGAATGGTTGGTCGCTGCCGAAATTCAATATTGGGATCCTGCATGAAAGTGAGAGCCATGGTGCGGACAACGACTTGGAGCAGTTGCTTAATCTGGCACTGCCCATCTGGCATCGATTTGGTTTTGCACCTACTGCTGAAGTAATGGTCAAACATGATGCAACCACGGTGAAACCTCGGGTGTTGTTCATCGGCAATTCGTTCATGTGGGGTATTACGAAACATGTCCCGTTGCACGAAGTGTTTGACAATGTTGAGTTTTGGTACTATTATTCCACTGCTTATTATGGTGACAGCCTTCAAGAAACCATTCCTGTTGTTGAGCTAAATCTATTGGAAAAGTTTTTGGACTTCGATTATATTGTGTGGTTCACGACGGGTAATCAGATGTGCAAGGGCACGGGCGGCTTTGCCAATACTACGCTGCTTGCCCTTTGCGCTGGAGACAGCTTACAAAAAGCAACTCGCAATAGACTCGCCGACTCGCTTATGATTGAAGGCACAGAGGCAGAGGTCTATCAGCAGACGCAAAATATCCTCCTTGCCCATCCTGAACTTATCCCTGGTTTGGGTGGCGATAGTTTGCCAGCTCTCCGAAACGAGGAACTACGCTATGCCCATTACACCAAGGACATCCGTAAGGACAGCGTATGGATGGCTGCTTTGGAAGCACAAGGCTTTTTGCGCACGGCCACGTTAAACATGATGCTCCACGCTGAGGCCGACCGCATCATGGCAGGGAAGCCGCTCTACCGCGACCAACAAGCCGAAATCCTGTTTGGGCAGCGATGCCTACAGGAAGTCGAGACCTTGAAGATAAAAATGCTCGGAAACGAGGAAACCATGGCTGCGGTGAAGCAGAAAGCCGAACAATACGACAAGACTTTTGAAAGAGCCCTGAATGACGATGCCCGTTGGCTTATTCGTCGAAAATACAAGCTCGACCGTTGCCGTCTCGCCGACGACCCTGAAGCCGAAATTCCCCTGCCACCTAAATTTCAATCGAATTAATCACTACTTTTGCAACCTCAATACATAAAAATATATGGTATTCAGCAGCAACGTTTTCCTACTTTATTTCATGCCGATTTTCTTCTTGATGTATTTCATTTTGCCGAGGAAAATCCGCAATTATTTCCTGCTGTTGGCCTCGCTTGTTTTCTATGCTTACGGTGCGCCAGAGTTTATCATACAGCTGATTGTCAGCACCATCGCCAACTTCTATTTGGTGCGCTGGATGAACAAGGTCGAGAAGCCAGGACTGAAGAAGTTGCTTTGCGGCATTTCCATTGCCATCAGCATTGGGTTGCTGTTCTATTTCAAGTACGGCAACTTCACTATGAACAACATCAATGCCGTGCTGGGCTGGACGGGCTTCCAGAGCCTTACCTGGACCAAGATTCTGCTGCCCATCGGTATCTCGTTTTTCTCGTTCCAAAGTGTAACCTACACTTTGGACACGTACCGAGGTGTCAACCAACCGATGAAACGCCTGAGCGACTACATGCTTTATATTGTCATGTTTCCGCAACTTATTGCAGGTCCCATCGTGCGCTATTGTGACATTGCAGACCAAATCCGCAACCGAGAGTCGCTTTATACGGATAGGCTGCATGGCTTTTACCGTTTTGTCATCGGTTTGGCCAAAAAGGTCTTGATTGCCGATGTTATTGGTTTCCAAGTCGATAAGGTGTTAGGACCTTCCAATTACGATGTTTTGACCTCGGGTCAGTTGGCCGACATTGCCCAACGCATTGCCACTATCGACAGCACCACGGCTTGGATTGCCATTTTCGCTTTCACTTTCCAGATTTATTTTGACTTTGCGGGATATTCTGACATGGCCATCGGTTTAGGCAGAATGATGGGATTCAAGTTCCCAGAGAATTTCGATAATCCCTACGTATCCACCACGATTTCAGAGTTTTGGAGGCGTTGGCACCAAACTTTCAGCGTGTTCATCAAGAATTACTTGTACTTCCCCTTGGGCGGTAGCCGCGTGAAAACTGAAGCCCGCAAGTATTTCAACCTGTGGTTCTGTTTCCTCATCAGCGGTTTGTGGCACGGCGCGGCGTGGAACTTTGTGGTTTACGGTGCTTTGCAAGGTATTTTCATTTGCGCCGACAAGCTGTTTTTGAAGAAGTTCAATGAGCGCATCGGGCGCATTCCCGCCGTGTTCTTCACCT